>Ga0079998_112324_pt1 | contig 40606 bp, 47 predicted proteins | sample PerSpoBPS_BMetaG_FD_69201 | JGI IMG/M metagenome (GOLD analysis project Ga0079998, IMG submission 69201) | Thermal spring microbial communities from Yellowstone National Park, Wyoming, USA - Perpetual Spouter B (PS_B) MetaG (SPADES assembly)... | ecosystem: Environmental > Aquatic > Thermal...
AAAAAATGGTTCTTGAGCTGTTCAAAGAGGCGCTTGAGCGCAGAGGCGTTGAGGCTGAGAAGGTGGAGAAGCTGGTGCTCAAGACCGACGTCGGCGTGGTGGAGGTAGACGTCTACATCCACGACGGGAGGGGGTATCTAATTGAAGTCAAGGCCGTGGCCTACGGCGACGATGTGGGGTGGTTCGCCTGGAGGGCCAAGCTGGCGGCCGAGGAGCTGGCGAGGCAAGGCAAGAAGGTAGAGAGGCTTATCCTCGTCGCCGTCCACATAGACAAGGAGGCGCTGGAAAAGGCAAGACAATTAGGCATAGACGTCATATACGGCAACGTCATAGACTAATCTTTCGCCGGCGCTTAAACATCTCTACGGGGCGCCGCACAGAGACTAGATGCCGCGGACAAGGTCGGCGTGGTTGCGGCCGGGTGGCTGTAACGTAGCTTTGGCCCTGCTGTGCACTACGGGTTGGAAGTGGGCAAGAGAACTTCAACCGCGGCTACGTAAGCCTCCGCCCGAACTCCACTCCTTAAGCACTCCCTGGCCCTCAGCAACACGCCGGCCCTCACATCTGTGACGACCAGCCGCTGGGCCCTGTCCCCCCTCCCGCCGGCGACCGGCTTGGCCAGGTATATGCCCCCAATGTCCGTGCCGCAAGCGGCATCTGCAAAAATCAGGCTGGCATCTTCCATGCGTAGGGAGTCGACTAAATCCACGTCGCTAGTTCTGTAGGCATCTCCGCTGTAGGGCTTGACGACGAATCTGCCTACCACCACGCGGCCTAGACCGGGACGCTCTTCGTTCTGGCTAAGAAGACCATGTCGGGGCTACAGGCTCATGGACGAAGTACATCCCCTCCACAAGTCTCGCCCTATATCTCTTATGCGGCTCCACTCTTAAGCGAGAAGACGTACTGCATAACCCAAACTACTTTTGCACACTCCGCACAGCAGTCGCCATTATCTTCTCCACCTTATCCTCAGCCACTTCCCTCGGAAACCCACGGATCCCCCACGTCCCTTCCCACACAAGGTTTTATATGTACTCATCTCAACGCAGCCAAGCTCGACCTCTCTGGGCCTCAAATTTCTACAGACCCGCCGCCAGCACCACCTGGGTTATGCCGATCGGCACGTAGCCGATGCCGGACTGGTAAACAGCCAGCGGGTGGAGGAAGGCCTCCTCGACGAGATGGGGGCTCCAGATCCCCGCCAAGGTGGCCCCCGCCACAGCCATCGCCAGGAAAAACAGCTCTAGGTTGTGCTCCACCTTCTTCGAAGCTATGGGAAGCGCCACCAGCAACACCAAAAACACCAACTGAAGCAGAGGCAACTCCATGCCCCCAGGAAAAAGTCGCCAATAAAAACATTCCCCACAAGCGGCGTTAGAGGGAGCTGGAGGCCGCAGACAACGAGCTCCGCAGAGCCTCCAGCGCCTTTTCCAGCTCGTCGGTCCACTTGACGCGGCCCCTCAGTGCCTCAGCTCTTTCCGCCGCCTCAGCCACGAGCGCCAAGATGGCCTTAGCCGCCTCCTTCTTGGAGCGGTACTTCGAGAGGGCCATGTCTGGGTCTGGGCCGTGGTACTGGTAGTCGTGGATGTCTAGGGCCATGGAGGTCCAGGCCGACAAGCCGCGGTACCCCAAGCCCTCCAGCATAAGCGAAAGCGAAAACATCCGAGTCGTCGGGATCTTGGGGACTGCGGTGGACTCCAGCCACCTCCTCTCCTCCTCGGACTTTGCAACGGCCTTTAGCTTGTCAAGCTCAAGCCGGAGGAGAGCGGCCAGAAGCGCCTTCCACGCCTGGAAGGCCTTCCCCGCGGCGTTTCGCACAAGTCCCCGTCCGAGGAACTCCACGGCGAGCTTGGCCTCGGTCAAAGCCTCAAGAAGCCTAGCCTCCACATACGCCGCATCAGACGGCTTAGGAAGCGGCCTATCCAGAACCTCCACGGACACCATAAGCGCCCAGCCTTATCAGGTTAAATACATTTCGGCTAAAGCTTTCAAATATAGCATGCTACATATGGACGCTTGAGATATAAGACAAAAGGCAGAGACGAGAGTCAGACAGCAGAGACGGAGCTTGCTTTGCAATTCTGAGAGCCTTCACAGAAACGCGGCTGGGAAGGCGTTTCAGGCTTGGAAGGCGGCTCTGGCGGCGGCCTTAGCCCGCGATGAGGTGCTTAAAGATACAGGGGGAAGGTTGCGGCTCAGGTAGGCGCCGAGGTGGAGCTGGCCGACTGGCTGATCGCCTTAATGCCCACAGGCAAGATGTGGGAGATAGCCCGCATCCTGCGGCGGATATATGGCAACGTGGTTGTTCTCCTCACTGCCCTTGCCCTCAACCTACACGAAGTCCAGTACAACGGCCTAGACGAAAGCGGCGTCCTCAGCAAATACTCCACACTACAACAAGTCAAAGAAGACATCAAAGAGCTTGCGCAACGCACCGCCGAATTCGCAGAGGCCCTAAGACAACGCCTCAACCCCTAGCATCTCTCCCTAACTCATCCAGCCTCTTTAAGCGCCCTCCTCACGGCTTCTCTGTGAAGCGGAGTATGCCATGCCACGTATCTGCCGATGCCTAGCTCCGGATCCTTCTCAGGTGGCGGCTGGTCGACCCAGAACTGAGGCTCTCTGTAATACATGTTGTAGAGGATGAAGTTCTTCGCCTCAAGCTCTCTGACGAGCTCCTCCGGCGCACCGCGGCCCCACAGCGTGTCGGGATCCTCCACAGCCTCGACGAGCCACTTCTCCCAACGCCGGATGAAATCCGCCGTAAAGTCCTTCTTTACAACAACCTCCCTAACTGCCTCACCGAAATCCCACATATTCTTGTAAAGCAAGCCTAGCACCCTCGGGTTGCCGCCAGTCCACCGCCAGACGTCCTCGAAGGAAGGCTTTGACCCCGGTATCTTGTCGTATAGCAGTTGAAGACCCTCCTTCGGCATATTCCACATGGGCCGTAGTTCAGCCCAGAAATGCCTCCCGATTTCGCGTCTGCTTACACCTTCGCTAGTTGCCACCAGCACGACGATGTTTTCGTACCTATACACGGGGTGCTCTATCATGTTGAGCAGTCCTTTTACGTAGGCGGCGGCTTTGTCTAGGCCGATGGCTTGGAAGACGTCGTCGGCGATGATGGCGATCTTCCTCCTCCGCTTCCTGAGGATCTCCCGAGTGAGGTCGAACACGGCAAGCGCCAGCCGGCCCCACCTCTCGTCCTCCAGAGTCTTCCGCATAAGGTCTAGGAAGAGCGTCTTGACGTCGGGGTCATCCACCTCAGCCGCGAAGACTCTATCCAGTGGATGTAGGTAGAAGACGTCGTAGCTCAAATCCCTAAGCATGGCGGCCGCCTGCCGGAGGAAGGCGGTCTTGCCGCATCCCTCCGGGCCGAAGATGACGATGGGGAACCTAGTACCCCTCTCCGCCCACTCCACCACCTGCGCCAAGGCGCGGTCTCTATCCACGAACTCCGTCTCTACGCCGGGAGCAATTTCAACTTTGATCCTCTTCACGTCTTTCAACTATTGCATTAAATTAAGCTTTTAGCCCGATTTCGCTCAGAGAGGTCGAGGCCCTCGTCCGGCGTGTTGGCCCATGACACGGCGTAGAGTGCCTCGTCTACCGCCAGCAACCTGCCGGCTACGGCCTTCCTTAATAGCTAAGCCGGCACGAAGTTCATCGCGACGGCATCCGCCGGCAGGCCCACGAGGGGGCGGCTGAAGAGCTCCTCGGCATATGCTACGGCGTCGAGGAGGTTCACCTCGCCGGAGAAACCGCGACTCCAAAGACCAGAAAACCGCCGAAGAGGGGGCCGGCGCCGCCCTCTCTCCCTTCCACAGCGCCTCGGCCAGCCTCCTCCCGCTCCTCAGGGTTCGCTCGTGCCACTTAATGGACATGCCTGTGGAGTCGCCTCAGCGTCTTGGGGTCACCTTCTTCCACTGCAACCCAGCGCCGTTGAGCTCCCGGGGCAGTGCGCGGGCGGACTGCTGAGGCCCGCGGGTCTCTGCATCGCCACGGCAAGAACCTGCGGCTCCTCTTTGCAATGCATTTGAAATACCCCCGCCGAAGCTGGCCGGGCGGACTCCCCGGAGAAGAAATTGACTATTCGCTATTTGATAACAGCCGGCCGGGAAGGCGGGTCTCCGCGGCTAAAACCACGGCGTCTATTAAGACGTGAACGGTCTTGCCGTCGTTTAAAAACCCGCCAAAAGGTGTCTCAAGACATGCCCCATAAAACTTACCAACGTTCAACATCCCTCAGACTTTCGACAGCCTCTCCAAATCACGGCGTCGGGGGATTCACGGCGTGTACAACTGCGGGCCTATTGACCTAATGCTAATACTCAATAGACACGTGGGCGGCCACGACACGGCGTCTACACGGAAGAGGAGGAAGGTGGCGGAGAAGGCGAGGGAGAGGATAATCTCAGTTTCTCCGGGAGAAGCTTGAGGAAGAGGTTAGGAGGGGTCCTAAGAGCCTCAACGGGGGAATCGACGCGGAGGAGGCGGTCGGACTTATTCGGGAGGACGGAGAGGGGGACGGCTCATCTCTGCGACGTCGAATCTGAAGGCGATTACGCAGGTGGTAGGTTTTGGTTGGCGAGACCCCCGTCAGGTTCAGCTTTGGGTTAAGGCGACGCGGCCCAGGGCGTAGAGGTAGGCGGCTCTGGAGACCTCCAGCAACGCGCCGAAGACGTCGCCGTTGGCGCCCCCCAGATGCTTGTAGATGGCGAGGAAAAAGAATAAACTTACCGCCGTAGCTACGGCAACCGCGGCCGGGCTGTAGGCAACGGCTATGGCGAGGGCTGGCGCCGCCAGCGGCCACTTGCCACGGGCGGCCTCTATGAAGAGGGCGCCGAGCCCCGGCTTGAAGGGTCTCGAATAGCCGGCGGCTACGACCGTCAAGGCCTTGGAGTAGAGGTCGGCGGCGAGGTAGTCCAGCGGGCTACGCGGGCTCGCGCCCGCGGCCAAGGCGACGACAACCGCTACGGCGAACACGCCGGCGGTGCCCCTCCGCGGGTCGTCTAGGACTGCCCGCGCCCTCTCCCTGTCGCGGACCATGAGGGCGTCTGCAGAGTCGGCGAGGCCGTCTAGGTGATTCAAGCCTGTGGCGAAGAGGAGGGCGAGGTAGGCGAGAAGAGAGTCATGCGTGGCCGCGTAGACAAGGGCGCCTACGCCGCCCACCACCGGCGCCGCCACGTAGGGCAAAGCCCACGCACATCTGAAGTCCAGCTCCGGCGTCTTGAGGGGCACCACGGTGAAGAACGCCAGCAACGTTTTTACGCACCTCACGGCGCCGCGGCGACGGCCACTGTGACGCGGCCGAGGACCCGCTTCCGGTACAGCAGAAAGGCGCCGGGGCCTGCCGCTGTGAGGGCGGCGGGCTCGGCGGCGCCTGGCACGCCGAGGGCCTCCAGGGCCTTGGGGCTGGGCGGGGAGAGGCAGTCCCAGTCCAGCTTGAGCTCCTCCGGCTTGTACACCACGGCGGACACCCCCAGCCACTTAGCGACTTCGGCGGTTGCGGGCTTCACAGAGGCCAAGGCGGCCACCGCAGAGGCGTCGGCGCCGAGCTCTCTCAACGCCCTCCTCACGGCCTCAACCGCCTCTTCAAGGGTGGCGGCTGAGGAGAGGCCGAGCCCCACGTAGAGGCGGAGCGGTCGGCAACAGATCTCCCCCTCTCCACAGCTGTCGGCCCTCCGAATAGTCAACTGACATCCCACGCCCCTCTTGTAGCCCGGAGGCACGGCGGCCGCATCCGCGACGCAGACCTCTCTGCCGTCCCGCAACGCCGCGGCCACGCGGAGTTTGTCCTCCCTGGAGATGCGGCAGAGCAGGGCCCTCTCCAGCTCCTCAGGTGGAGCCGCCCGGGCCGCCTCGACCGCGGTGGTGACGACGGCGGCTCCCCCCAGCGCCGCGGCCAGCTCCTCGGCGAGTTCGTTTGCGCCTCTGTGGGCCCCTATCAGCGGGATGAAGTACCGCCCTTCTCTGTCCGCCACGACGACTGGGGGGTCCACCTCCTTGTCTCTTAGAAGCGGACATATTAGCCTAACCACGCCGCCCAATGCCTCGACGAAAATCACCGCGTCGTAGCACCTAAACGCCCTCTCGACGTCTCTGTTGCTCAAGTAGTGGACCGGCACGTCCATTGTAGCGGCGTATTTCTTAATCCTCTCGGCAATGGGCGGCGTCTGTCCTGTGTAGATCACCGCAACCCCCCTCCAAGCCCTCTCCAAAAAAGACCTATACGCGCCCATCCCCCCGGCGGACCTAGGGCGAGGCGCCCCGCTGGACTCTTCTTATCGGCATCAGAAGGCGGCCGCCGACCGCCATGGCGGCCCAGAACAACGCCCAGGAGGCCAAGGCGAGGCCCTGGAGGGCCTTCAGCTCGGGCACCACGGATGCGTACTTCTCCGGGAGGGTGAAGCCGGGAAATAGGAAGAAGCCAGCCGCTAGAGCTACAACCGCAACGACGACCTTGAAGACGCCGCGGCGTATTAAGATTAGGGGAGCCAAAACCGCCGCCATGTTGTAGAGGAGGTAGAGGCCGTACACGGCCTCTCTCCACCAGACGGGCTCTAAGTAGCTTACGCCGTGGGGCGTGGGGAGCCACTTGAGGGTGGGCAACGCGGAGTACCCGATGAAGAAGAGGAGGGCGGCTGTCGCCGGCTCTATCCTCTGGGCGACAAGGCCGAAGATGACGCCCGCGGCCGCGCCGTAGAGGGCCGCGGCAAGGGGCACGGCCCAATACGCCGTCTCCTCCTCTTCCTCAGCTGTTGCCAGCTTGTCGTGAAGCGACTCCGCCAGCGGGGCTGAGAAGTATAGCAGAAAAGCAGTCTGCGTCAACGCCGCCAGGACGCCCACCGCCGCATACGCCGGAAGGCCTCTCAGTGGCATGGTATGCCGAGGAGGTGGCGTAGCTCATGTATGGCGTTGTAGACGGCTGGGGGCAGGGCCGACTGGAGAGCACCACCCAAGACGTGGTCTAGGACTGCAGGCACGGCGAAGAGCGCCAAGACCCCCACAGACGCCGCAAGCGCGGCTACGCGTAGGAGCGAAAACTTGCGTTGAACCTTTAAGACGAGGGCCGTCTGTCTTAATTCTTTTCTCTGCATAAATAAGGGAGGAATGTCCCATATTTAAATATTTCTGCAGATGGCATTTATCAAGACGTCGTTTGCCTCGGGGCTTTTCAACGACACTCGGAACCCCTGCACCCCCTTGTCGCCGAGGGGCCTGGTCTTGACGCCGGGAGGCGGGGGGCCCATCACCGTGTAGAAGTGGACGGCGCTGGGGACATATGCCACGCACCTCCTGAGGGCCGCCTCAAATCTGGGCTTCTCTTGGGCAAGGTATTGAAGCGTTTTTTCTCTGTGTCGCCTCAGCGCGGCGGCGCCGGCGGTGTAGACGGCGTAGTCGGCCAGGCTGTTTATCCGCCAGGGCGGCGGCGCCTTGTGTCGGTAGAGGAGGGCCCCCAGCCTGAGGCCCGGCACGGCGAGGAACTTGCCGTAGGACTTAGCCACGGGCAGGTCGGGCGCCGCAGTTTCGCCTCTGGCGAAGTCTAGAAAAGACTCGTCCACCAGCAGTCTCGCGCCTCTACGCCTGACTTGGTCGGCGTAGTCCAGAACCACGTCCCTGGGCCAGTGGTAGCCGAGGGGGTTGTTGGGGTTAGCCAGCACCACCACGTCTCCGGGCTTGACGGCCTCCAGCCGCCAAGGCGGGAACCTCACCGCCTCTACGCCGAGGAGCTGGGCTATGCGCAGGTAGTCGCCGTAGGAGGGCCACGGCACCGCGATCCGCTTCGGCTTTAGGTCGAGCAGGGCGTATAGGAGGGCCTCGGTGGCTCCGTTGAAAACCGTCACCTCCACGCCTTGGTACTCCCTCAACGTCTCCTCGGCGAGGTGCGCCGGGAAGCGCCTATAGACGCCCAGCTCCGCGGCGCGGCGGAGGGCCTCCTCCGCCTCGGGAGGCGGGCCTAGAGGGTTTGAGTTGTCTGAGAAGTCCAGCGAAGTCTCCTCGGCCCAGGTGGAGCCGCCGTGGAGAAACTCCTGTGGATGGCCCACCTCTACGTCTGCGGGACGTGGTTTAAAATCAATCCAGCGCCTTGTCCTTGGTCTCGGGCAGTAGTAAGAGGGCGGTGAGGAGGGCGGTTGCCGCCACTACGTAGGTGTATAGGATGACGCCGGCGAGTGGGTTTTTTAGCCAGAGGCCTATTGCCTGTATTATGAGGGGCGTGAAGCCGCCGAAGAAGCCTATGCCTAGGTTGAAGGCCATGGACATGGCGGTGTAGCGGACTCTGGTGGGGAAGAGCTCCGCCAACGTGGTGCCTAGGATGCTGAAGGTGAAGGCGGTGGCGAGGATTAGGACAAACACGCCGAGGGAGACTAGGGCGACGTCTTTGACGCCGGCGAGCCATAGGTACACGGGGTAGTAGGTAGCCATGGCGAAGAGGAGGCCGGTCATGTATATGCGTCTTCTGCCAATTTTGTCGGAGAGCCAGGCGTTGAAGATGTAGAAGGGAAGCTGGAGGAGGCCGGCGACGCCTACGGCTAGGTTGGCGGAGATGGGGTCTAGCTTGGTGACGTTGGTGAGGTAGGTGAATATGTAGCCTGTGGCGGTGTAGGCCAAGACGGCGTGGCCGGCGGCTATGGCTATGCCGACGAGCATGTAGCCTGGATATCTGGCGAAGGCTTCCACAAGCGGTATCTTGGCGACGTCGCCTCTCCTCTTGGCCTCTTCGAAGAGAGGCGTCTCGAGGAGTTTTATACGGAAGACGAGGCCTATCGCTGTGAGTATTATGGAGAGGAGGAAGGGTACACGCCAGCCGTACGCGGCGAAGTCCTGCGGAGAGAGGAGCTTCGAGGCCGTTACTAGAGTGAGAGAGGCGAGGGCTAGGCCAAGGGGCGGAGTCACTGCCACGAAGCCTGCGTAGAAGGCCCTGGCGCGGGAGGCGGCGTGTTCAAGCACGTAGGTCACCGCGCCGCCGTATTCGCCGCCTAGCGAGACGCCTTGTAGAATTCTGAGGGCGGTCAAGAGGACTGGGGCCGCGAGGCCTATCTCTGCGTAGGTGGGGAGGAGGCCCATGAGAAACGTCGCCACGCCCATGAGGAGGAGGGTGGTTATGAAGGTGGTTTTCCGGCCTATCTTGTCGCCGAGGTGGCCGAAGAGGGCGGCGCCGACGGGCCTCACCACGAAGCCTGTGGCGAAGACAAGCCAAGTCAAGAGAGAGGCGGCTATGGGGTCGTCTTGGGGGAAGAAGAGGCGGGAGATGAAGGGCGAGAGAGAGGCGTAAGAGAAAAACTCGTACCACTCGATTAACGTGCCCGCCGTTGAGGCGGTCACCACAATTCTCATGTCGCTACGAGACATAAATAGAGCGATAGGACCCATATATATCTGTTGAAGACACACGTCTTAACGCCTTAAGAGGCCGGTCACACGCCGTGTATCAGCCTGTCGTAAAGCTTTGTCAACACGCCTGCGGCCAGCGCCGCCGCCACGTCGTCGGCGAACATAGGGAGCTTGGCCAGGGTGCCTGGTTTCTCTCTATCCAGCCAGTACAACGTAAGCACGGCCTTGAAGCCGCCGATGTACTCCGCCAGAGCCACCGCCAGAGATTCGTCTGCCACAATCTTCTTGCTGTCTGCCGCGTGTTCCTCTGGCGTCAGGCCGCGGTAGGCACCGGCGGCGGCCTTGGCGTCCAGCTCCCCGGCGGCGTAGATGAAGGCCCAGACGTTGGGGTCTCTCAACACGGCGTCGAGAAGTCTGCGGGTCTCCTCCTCGGCGTTCTGCGCCCCCGGCACCGGGGCCTGGGCGTAGGCCTGCAGTATGAGGCTCAGCAGATCGCCGTAGCCCAGCCCTAGGCTTAGCCGAAGCTCCTGGTCCACGTCGAGACCACCCAGGGCCTTGAACACTGCGTCGTGCACCAGCCGAAACAACTCGTCGCCCACCTCAGTCCCAAGACCCACGTACCTCCTCCTCTCGCCGCCCGCCGCGACGACGGCGACGGCGTCTGACACATCGCCGCCCACCCTCCTCCCCCCTCTCCTAAGGCCTAGGTCTGCGGCGGCGGCCGCCTTGGCCTCCACAGCCAGCCTAAAGGCGTCTGCCAAAGCCCGGAGGTCCGGCTCCACCGCCAGCACAGCCAGGACATTGATGGTGTTTGGAAGCCCAGCCGTTGCCGCCACGAGGACTCGCTCGCCGCGGAGAACCGCGTGGTGCCGAGCCACGTCGACGGCGGTGTAGAAGGTGAGGTGCCCCGGCACCGCCTCCTTTTCCATCTCTGCACAAGTCTTGTAGCCCCTCAGCTGGACGAACACGGCGCCCTCCACCTCCCTCACGCCGCCGTCCACGGTGGACGACAGCGCAAGCCCCCTTGCCTTGACCCATAGCCTGCCCTCCTCAAGCTTAACTACGGGCTCCATAACCGCCGCGGCTTAAGGCGGGGCCTGCGGCGCAACTCCTCCACCTCCGCCGGCGCCGCCGGTATTTGAGAGATGTGCCGCCCTCCGTAGGTGTGCCACGTGGTCTTCGGCGGAAAGAGGTCGCCGGCGTAGGCGCGCCTCACCACTTCGCTCTTGTCTACGTTGACGTCGACCACGTCGTAGTCGAAGAGGAGGACCGGTGCCGGGAGGCCGGCGCGGAGGAGGAAGCGTAGTCTGTGGTGGCCGTCGAGCACCACGGCGGTTTTGTAATCTACAGCTATGGGGTGCACCACGGCGTAGCTCCTCTCCTCGAGGACCTCTTCATGCGGCTTCAGCGCGGCGGGGTCCACGTAGAGGGGGTAGGCCACTGGGCAGAGCCGCTCTGCCTCCTCCAAGTCGCCCCGCGTGTCTACATCGCGGAGGGGGCCCACCTCCACCTCCACCCACCTGGAGAGGTCTGGGGTGGGGAGGTAGGAGAGGCCGACGTATTCGCCGCCGGAGGTGGCCGTGGCGAAGACCTCCGCCGCCGTCAGCTTGAGCACGTGGCTGGGCGTTAGGTCTGCTATGTCGCAGGCAGTCACGACGGCAGGGGCGTAGGCCGCCAGCTGGGCGAAGTCTTGTTCGTAGCCGATGCCGGGGGTGTAGATTACGTCGATGCCCCACCTCGCCGCCGCCTCGGCCACTCTTTTGTGTCTTGGCGAGGTGGCCACGTACAGCTTATCCACGACCTGCGCCACGGCGCCCGCCACGCGGAAGAGGAGGGGGATGCCGCAGACCGGCGCCAGGCACTTCTCCGGGTCGCCGAACCTCTCGCCCTTGCCGCCGGCCAGTATTATGCCGGTTATCATGGTGGATAAACACGGCCGATTTATATATGGAGGGGAACTGTTCAGTGCTCCTTGCGTACGTGGGCGGCGGCAAGGGGAAGACCACGGCGGGTCTCGGCGTGGCTCTGCGGGCGTGGGGGCACGGCTACAGAGTGCTGGTTGCCTTCTTGATGAAGACGCCCTTCTACATGGGGGAGGAGGTGGGGGAGTACAAGGCGCTGAGGCGCCTCGGCATCGACGTAGTGACCCTCGAGGAGTTCGGCAACCCCCAAGCCATGTGGGAAAGCGTCTTGGAGGCGCTAGACAGCTACGACTTGGTCCTCCTAGACGAGTTCAACTACGCCGTAAGACAAGGCTTCATCGCACCTGGCGAAGTCCTCCGGCTGAGAGGCGTCAAGCCGCATGTGGTGGTGACCGGGAACCACCTCTGGCCGGAGCTGGCGGGAGCCGCCGACTTGATCTCAGAGATACGCGCCATAAAGCACTACTACCCAAAGGCAACCGGGGTAAAGGGGCTGGATTGGTGAACTTAAGAGAGATCTCCCGGCGCCGCCTAGAGCCTCCGCAGGGCGTGGATCCGCCTAAGCCCGAACCTCAGTTATGAAAAACATCAACGTCAGTAGCTACAGAGGACCAGACCTCCTTCAAAGTCTCGAAGCGTCTAGGGAGAAGGCGGTGGAGCAGAGGGACTTGGCCGTCTACGGCTTGTCGGTAGAAGGTCGAGGTTTGGGTAGCCCGCACAGGCGCGGCTTAGAGCTGGGCGTGGACGTGGCGCGGTCAGACGCCGATTCATAGATAGGCCGTTAGGAGGAGCTTTAAGGAGGTCTGCTTAAGAATCGGAAAAGGGGGGTTACCGTTTAGGTCTTCCCCTCAAGGCTATGGCGACTATCGCCGCCGCGATCACCACCACTACAACCAACGTTGCCCGAACCGCGGCGTCTACGCCGCCAGAGACGTTTGGAGATTGGGCGGCGGGCTGGCTCTGCTGAGCTGTGGAGGGTCGTTGGGCGGCGGGTTGCTGGGCCGCGGCTATTTCTTTCGCCAAGTATTCAAGTGTGGAGAGGTAGGTTGTTGAGAAGTCTGCAATAACTACCTTCGGCTGGACGCCAAGTTCGTTCATCTTGTCTCTAAAGTTGTCAACTATTTTGAGGGCCTCGCCGCTGACCGCAACCGCGAGGGCCGGCGCGCCTTCCTTGGCGTATTGAACTACTTTTTGCAGATCTGCCAGCGAAGGCGGCACGCCAGGCTCTTTGATGAAGAGCGCAACGTCTCTGAAGCCGAGCCAGTACAATATGTACTGGGCCGTCGGCGTTATGGCTATTGCCTTGCCTGAGAACTTATTTGCATATGTGGCGTTGAGTTGTTTTAGCTTCTGTATGAAGTTTTGATCTGGCTCTAGGCCTGTGGCTTTAGAAACTTCGTCGATTAATGCGAATACGTTGGGCGGGAAGACGCCGTGGTCGTGCATATTCAGGCCGCCGTGGTCTTGCTCAGCTCCTTTGACCAGTTCGCCGTCCCATGTGAGGTACCACTGTATCTTGGTGAGGTCTATCAACTTGGCTTTTATCTCTCCGTTTTTGGCCATCTCGGCGATCTTCAGCTCAAAGGGCGCATGCATAGAGGATATAATCACGTCTCTCTCAGTCAGCGCCTTAAGCATCTGGAGGTCCTGGGGGGTTAGCTGGTACTCGTGGGGGTCGGAGACGCCTTTCGTCAGGAGTATAACGTCGGCGTTGGGGAACGCCTCTTTAAGCACTATGTTGTATGCTGGGAAGCTGACGACGATTTTCTGCGCCGAGACGAAGACGGCCAGCAACAACAAGGCCGTTGCTGTCAAGATCCCTCTTTTGTGCATGGGCGTTTGATGTTTTCTATTTTTAAACTTGTGCACGACGTTCCGCTACGTACGGGGGGCTTAACAGCGTTCTGTGCACGGCGCATTGCGGCCGGGGACGTGTTGATAATTTAGAATCTATAACGAGTTTATTAAAACGGTAATTGAGCAGGCGAGAGCCGGCTCGACGGAGACGTTTACAGAGCTGGCCAAGCTGGAGGGCGTTTCGCCGGAGAAGTTTAGAGATGGGGTGGCGAGGGGGCCGTAGTTATTAGGAACGTGGAGAGACCTCCCAGGCGGGTGGCCGTCATCGTGAGGGGGTGTCGACGAAGATTAACATGAATCTGGGCACCTCGGGCGAGGTGGTTGATTTAGACTTAAGAGGGTGGTTGTGAGGAGTGGGTGGGGCGACTCGCTTATGGACCTCAGCGTGGGTGGCGGCCTGGACGCCGTGAGGCGCGCCGTGTTGGACGCCGGCAAGATTCTGGTGGGCACTGTGCCGGTTTACTAATCTTTAGGAGCATTTAGAGAAAATTATAATTGTCTAAGGATTTCTGCTCATATAGTTAACAAAAACCTGAGGATTTACGCAACAAAAGACGCGAGGAACTCCGGCAGGCTTACGCCTTTTCCTCCTTTGCGCTTTTCTTCTTTTTACAGGGCATGTATATCTCGGCCTCTCTTCTTATAGCTGTGTCGTTGACGGTGGGCTTATATGTGAATGTTATGGAATTACCTCGGTGGAGTCCAGCAACGGGTCGTAGTTTAGCGCATCTCCGGCGATCCTGCCGGTCTCTATGAGTTTTTTTAGTCTTGGCGCCGCCTCCTCTAGAAGCCTTATCGTCTTCTTGGTCACTGCGCACACCGCGTCGAAGCCCTCCTCGCCCCAGTAGTCCTCGTAGTGCGTGTAGAGGCAGCGGCCGCCGCAGACGTGTCTGTACTCGCATCGGAGGCACTTGTCCCTTAGCCTGGGGGTGCCGCCGTTCAAGCCGATCTTTATGTGCCCCGCCGTGGCCCACTTCTCGGAGACGGCTATGGGGCAGTGGAGCACTCTTCCGTCGGTGTTTATGGCGAAGCTGTGCCTGCCTGCGCCGCAGGGCACCCAGTCGTATGGCTTCACGAGAAGCGCCCTGTATATGCCGACTATGGGCACTATGCCCAGCACCATCCCCCTCTCGGCCTCCGCCAGGAATAGGTCTCTCAGCTTGGCGACGCCGGGGAGGTACTCCGCCTCGGCCCAGCTGAGGAACTCGCGGGGCCCCCACTCCTCGGTCCAGATCACGTTGAGTTGCCAGTGGACGGCGTCGAAGCCGAGGGAGAGGAGGTGGGTGACATCTCTGTATATGCTGGAGCGCCGCGACACCGCCATCCTGGCGATTATCTTACAGCTACATTTCACCTCCTCCTTTAGCCACCGCAACGCCTCCACCACCTTTTTGTAGACGCCGGGGCCTCTGTAGCTGTCCGTCACCTCGGGGGGTCCGTCTATAGACAGCAGAACTGTGGAGAACCGTCGCCACGTCTCGGGCGGCAGCCGCCTGGCGAGGGTGCCGTTGGTCTGGATGCCGAAGCGGGCGTGCGGCATCGCCTTCATCACATCCTCGATGTACTGAGGGTTTAGAAGCGGCTCCCCGCCGTAGAAGAAGACGGTCGGCGCGGGGTCTCTCGCCGCGATGAACCTAGCCACGTCTCCCGCCTCGACGGCGGGTCTCCAGGGGGAGTGGGCTGGGCTGAAGGAGCCGCCGCAGTATCTACAAGACAAGTTGCAAGCCCCAGTGGTCAGCAGGAACCAGAGCACTGGGCATCCGATTCCTCTTTTAAAAAGTCCGTCGGCAATCCACCGTCTCCTCACCCCTCGGCGGCTCAGGCCACCCCATCTGTCCATACAATGCGTCAAGCCTTAAAAGCGTTGTTCTGAAGATTTTGATCTGCAAGATTAAAATACTGCAGATTGCGATCTTCTATGTTTGTGGATAGGGAGAAGGAGCTTTCCCTCCTCCAGAGGCTGTATGCATCGGGTAGACCTCAGCTGGTCTTGATATACGGCCGTAGGAGGGTGGGCAAGACGTGGCTGGTGAAGAGGTTTCTAGAGGGGAGGAGGGGGCTGTACTTCTACGCCCAGAGGCGTCCTCTGGCCGACGAGCTTGCCCGCCTCGCGGAGGCCCTCAGCGAGGCGCTGGGCCGCTACGTGAAGCCGCAGTGGGACTCCGTCTTCGCCGCGTTGAGAGACGCCGGCCGCTTCGTGCTCGCCGTAGACGAGTTCGGCCACTGGCTCGACGTAGATCCCGGCGTCCTTTCAATTCTTCAGAGAGGCTGGGACGAGTATTTGGCGGACAGCCAAGTGTTTCTAATCCTCCTCACCTCGGCCCACGCCGTGGCTGAGAGGGCCGTGGCCTACGGCGGAGGTCTCTTCGGCAGGAGGACGGCGCAGATTAGGCTTGGCCCCCTGCCGCCGCGCTATACAGCCGACTTCCTGCCGAGCTACAGAGCCTCCGAGCTGGCGGTGGCCTACGCCGTCTCCAACGGTGTGCCTCACTACCTCGCCTTGTTTAACGGGGGTAGGGGGCTTGAGGAGAACTTGGCGTTTCTCTTCTCGCGGTGGGGCCCTCTGTATGAAGAGGCCGAGAACCTCCTCCGCCACGAGGTGAGGGAGCCCCACGTCTATCTCAACATTGTGAGGGCCGTGGAGGAGGGCGCCTCCACTTATTCCGAGATAGCCGACAAGGCCCGGATCAGCCCGCAGACTTTGGCTAAGTACCTCCACGTCTTGGAGAAGCTGGAGGTGGTGAGGCGGGAGGTCCCGGTGCTGGGGAAGACAAGGCCTATCTACGTAGTATCTGACCTCTACATAAAGTTCTGGGCGCGTTTCGTGCACCCGCAGAGAGACTGGATCGAGCTCGGCAACACCCCGCGGGTGGATCTAAACAGCTACATGGCCTCAGCCTACGAAGAGGTGGTGCGCCGCGCCCTGCCTCACCTACATAAGGCAGGCCTGGTGAAGAGGCTGGGCCGCTGCGGCCGTTATTGGGAGAGAGATGTGGAGGTAGACATCGTGTGCGTAGATGAGGGGCACGTCACGGCGGTGGAGGTGAAGTGGAGCGACCTAGACGAGGAGGAGGCGGAGGCGGTGATCCGCGACGTGAGGAGGAAGCTCGGCCGGGAGGGAGATTACTACGTGGCGGTCAGGAAGGGGCCTAAAAACCCCCACGTGTTCACCGTAGAGGACATCTTTGGGAAAAACGGGGGGTGACTACTCTGCCGTGGCGGGCCACCTAATCAAAGCCTCTCTGGGCTCTTGTTGCTGGAGGACTACTGCCGTCTTCACCGCGGCCGGGGGCGTCTGGGGGGCGGAGGACGGCGGCGCCGCGTATCTCCTCCTGGTGAGGAACAACGCAATTACGAAGAGGAGCGCTACGCCGAGCGCGGTGGCCATGTTGACGGCCCAGGTGAAGCCGGTGTTGAGCTCGGAGTAGCGGCTCTGGAGCAACGCCTTCTCCTGCTGGGCTTGTTGATAAGACTTGCTCAACTCGTCGTAGCGGCCGCTGAGCTCGCTGTATTTCGCAGACAGGCTGAAGTAGCTCTCTCTGAGCTGTTGCTCTGCCTTCTGAAGTTCGTCGTAGCGCCGCTGTAGTTCGGAGAGCCTGGCTTGTAAGTCGGCGATGGTCCTCTGGGAATCTGTGTACTGGCCCGAGAGCTTATCGTAGGAGGCCTTCAGCTCCTCCAGTTGCCTCCTGGCGTCGGCCAGCTGGGCCTCCACCGCCGCTTTAGCCTGGCTCACCGCCGACAGCTGGGCCTGGACCTGGTCCAGCTGTGCCCTCAGGGCGTCTCGCTCGGCCCTCACTTGCGCAAGGACTGCGGAGAGCTTCTCGTTGTCCATCCTCGCCGCGGCTAAGAGGGCGGTTAGGTTGGCCGCCCGCGCCTGCAGGTCGGCAACCTGCTTCTTCAGCTGGTCCACGAACGCCGTAAGCTCCTTGACCCTCTGCTCCAGCGAGGCGGCGTAGTTGGCCAAGGCTTCGTAAGTAGTGGGCAACACTCGGCCTATGTAGTAGTTGTACGATAGTGTGGAGTTGGGGAGGTATATCTGGATCTCAAGCAGGATGAGGGGGTCGACCTGTCTCTGGGGGCAGTAGTTGAAGGAGACGACCAGCTGCTTAATTTCGCCCTTCTGTAGGGAGAATCCGTCGAAGGGCTTAGTCTGGGTCTGCGGATACAGCGTTCCCTCGGGGAAGAACTTGGCCGTGACTTGTACCTTATTTACTGTGACGGGGTCGAGGGCCTTGATTTGTATGGTCACGCCGTAGTCTTGGCAGAAGAGCCACTGGTCCGTCCTTATGACCGAGACCTCCACGGGAGGAGAGGTGAACTGGTCTGTCAACGTCCCGGCGGCGACGAACACCGCCGCCAGGAGCGCCAGAAGCCACCTCATGAGCTATTTTACGTGACGCATATTTATTTGTTTCTCGGCGGATGCGCCGCGGCCAGAAGGACCAGCAAGGCGAGGCCTAAAGCCGCGCTGGGCCACAGCCAAGGCAGTATCGTGTAGAGGAAGTGGGCCGCGGCGGCCGAGAGGACCGCCAGCGACACCGAGAACGGTATCTGCTCCGTCAGCCTGTGGCTGTATCTAGAGGCCGCGGCGCCGGGCAACACCAGAAGCACGGCCGGCATCAACGACCCCAGCGCGTATACACTGGCCGCCACCGCAAGCGACATAGCCACTACAAAAAGCCTATCGAGCAGTTTTGGATTTATCCCGACGGCCTGGGCGAAGGCTTCGTCCACCGCCGCGTAGAGGTACTTGACGCCGTAGAAGAGGGGGAAGAGCGCCGAGGCGAAGAGAAGCGGCGCCTGGATCAAGACGTCTCGGGAGGTGATTAATACATACTCCCCAGTTATTATAGAGAGGGGGTCTAGGGCCGTGGCGTAGAGAGACCTAATTGCGTACAGCAGAACCACCGACGCGGTGAGCTGAAAAGACATTACGACGCCAGTGGCGACGTCTTTCCTAAACCCAAGCCTCTCCGTAAAGAGGACCAGCAGATTCAGCACAATTATGAAGAGGAGGGAGGCGAGGTAGAAAAGGGGGGAGGCGAGGCTTTGCGCAACCGCGGCCGCCGGTATGGCCGCGGCGAGAGCGGCGGTGAGTATGCTGTGGCCCTGGGCGTGGGCCAGGAAGGTCATCCTCCTGCTCACCGCCAGGGGGCTCAACGCCGCCAGCACTGCCGCCGAGAGGACCAGAGAGACCAAAGGCCAGAACAACAACGGCGCGTAGAGATAGGCATGAATTAGGGCGGCCGCCGCCGACGCCGCCGCCGCGGCCAGCATTGCGGAGTACACCACAGCCATAGGCTACGCGTTCACCGGCCCGTCTCCTCTAGCCACCTCTCTACGGCGTCTGCGAGCTCGACAAAGCGCATGAAGCCCTCTAGATGCCCCTCATAGCACTCTATAATTATCTGGCCGTTGCTCCTCCGGCGTATCCTCGGCTCCTTGCCTGTAAGGGCCTTTACTACGGCGGCGAGCCGCTTGGCGTCTGCCTCTCTGCCGTCGGGGGCGTCGGCCCTAGCCGTGGCGCGTCCCAAGGCCGCGTTAGTTTCCCCATACCTGCCGTAGGTGATTGTGTAGTCGCGCCTTACGCCGTCTACCTCCGCCGTTATCCTTATCCTCAGGAGGAGTTTGCCGCTTTTGCTCTTTTCAAGCTCGGCATCTCCGTCTATCACCTTCACAACATGCTCTCTGCCACCTACCTCTACCTTCCTCTCAAAGCCCTTCAGCATTAGGGAGCCCCTCGACATCCCCTCTTCTATGATCTCTTTGGCCTTTTTGTAAACCTCTTTGCCGGCTTCCCAAGCCCTTTGGAATATGTACTCTACAAACTCAGCCGCCAGCTCCCGTTGCCTCCCAGAGCCGTATACTTTAAACCACGCGGCGCGCTCAAGGCCCTTTCTTAAGATCGAAACGTAGCCGTCGCTATCCTTCTCTGGCATCTTCACCGAGAAGTGGTCGCCCTCCTCAAGCCCCAAATCCCTAAGCCGCCGTGCCTCCCGCTCTATGTTGCTGGATTTGATTGAGCGATATCTGACCCTAAGCGCGCCCTCCACCAGCTCTACCTCGTACCTAGGCCATCCTTCTTTCAACATGCGTCCGCTTTCCAGCTTCTCAAACCAGCTCTCCGCCTTGCTTGTGTCCACCCAGCCGTTCTCAACAGCCGCCCTGACAATCTCGGCGAGGTCTCTTCTGAGCTCCTCGCGCCCAGCCGCCAGCTTGTCGGTGGTGGCTTCGACGTACCATACGTCTCTGTCCCCCATCTTTTTCAGCTCCGCGTTAACACCAGCCAGTCTCAGCAGTCGAGCCGCGAGCTCGGCACGGCTTCGGTCCGACGATTGGAACTGGAGCTCGACCTTGTCGCGCAGATATACGTTGTATTTGACGGCGGCGCCGCCCACCGATATGATCAAATCGGCGGCGACGAGGCCGCGTGGAGTCCTCCTCAACCCCTCCCAGCGGAGGTCAAGCCCCTCGGCCGCCAGCTTCACGGCTTCAGCCAGCTTGTAGTTAATAACTCTTTCATCCCCTCCCTCAAGCAGTGGAAGACCGAAGAGGAAATATAGGCCGGCCAGCCTGACCGCATCGTTGCCGAACGCAACTACGACGTTAAACGTATTTCCGTCGCCCCCTACCTCAGCCTTTATGCCGTACGCCGTGAGGACGGCCGCCCAGAGCTGGGCGATTTCGCGCTTGCCGCTGACCAAGCCGACTTTTCCTTCAGCTGTGGACGCGTATCCGTCGCCGTCTATTGCCCCGGAGGCCACCGCGCCGAAGTATTTCAGCGCTTCCTCGTTTACGCCCAGCTTCTCCGCCTGGATAAGCAGAAGGGCAGACGCGACGACCTCCCTTGCCACCTTGTCGTCGTTCAGCCTGTCCCTCAGCGTCTCTAGCACGCTCCGGACCTCCTCGCCCAGCCGCTTCACCGCGGCCTCCACCACGATGTCCCAGTGGTCAGCGACCCACCGCTTGAGGTCGTCCCAGCTCTTCACATGCATGAGGTCCTCCAGCCCCGCCTTGGTTCCCAGCATATTGAGCCACCCGCACTCCACGCTCTTCTTGATCGCGTCGTCGAGCTTCTCTAGAGAGGTGCGGGCGTGGAACTGCGGCTTCGGCCCCTCAAGAGTCAAACTTACGCCACGCACTACGATATCTGACCAGTCGAAGAGAGCGTGAGTCTCAGCCAACTGCCACAGGTGGGAGGTGCCCATCATCAACCGCCCTTCATCTATTGCCACGTCTGAGGCAACCCAGCCCGCCATATACGGGAAGCAGTCCTCCACAGGCAGACGCCTCCCAACTTCCTCCGCCGCCTTTATCGCCGCCTCAAGCTCTTGCTTGAAGAGCTCTTGCCACCTCTCCACATCCTCGAAGTCCAAGAAGTAGACTATGCTCGTCCTCTCTCCCTCCCCCACCTTCTTAGTGCTCAGCCTTATGTCCAGCTCCTTGAGCTCGCCGCCCTCCTCAAGCCTGTAGAGCCTAAACACGTAAGACCCGGCCTTCTCCTTAGTCTTCTTCCCCTCAAGCTCCAATGCCAGCCTGCCGCCTTTTGCGAGCTCCTCAACGAGGCCGCGGTGGTGGTCGGCGCCTGGCTTTAGGAAAAGGCGGCGGAGGCCCTCCGCCACCAACTCCTCCACCGCTACCGGTCTCACCACCCTAGCCCTCTCAGCCCTATTATACGCCGTATTTGGCGCATAGTATAGGAGCCAGGCAGGCCCACCCATCTCAAGCCAATACCAAGCCGCCACGCCGAAGACGCCCCTCCTACCCAGCGCGTATTCCCTATACGCCATTAAAGCCGCCAAGGCCTTAACGCCGAAGCTAACGTCGTTAAACTCAGAGAGCTCCTTGTACACCGCCTCAACCAGCCCTCTAGCCGCATCTTCCTTCACGTCAAGGAGGTCCCTCAAGCCGTACTTTACAGCGTATTCATTCAGCCTCTTCCTGAGAGCACTCAAGGCTTCTTCAAAGGCCGCCTCCTCTTTCTCGGCCAGCTGTGTTAGACGGCCGAGGTCGAGCATGTACCTAACCCGCATAAACGGCTCCTCGCCCACCTCCACCCTCTGCACCGCCTCCCTAAGCCCCTCCACAACCACTCTCAACGCAGATCTGTAGACGCCGAAGGCCTCCTCAAGAGCAAGGACGGCGTAGAAGAGAGCCTTCTTCTTCCCCTCGTTAAGTTCACTATACGCCTTGCCGCGCATAAGTCTCCTCTCCTCAGAAGGCTTCGGCATTATCAAAACCCTCAGCGATTCCCAAGGCTCCGCCAGCTTCACTCTCCCGGCGTTGGCCGCCTTGGCTATTTCCTTGAACCTCTCGTAGGGGTCGGGGGCGCTCCTCAAAATGTTAAACACCTCCTCTCTAGAGTACTCCTTTACGCCGGCGATCACAAACGGCGTCAGAGACGCCGCATAAGCCAGCTTATCAAGCTCCACAAGACCCCACAGATTCAACGCGGCAGACAGCGCAACCACCCCAGCCGCGACGGCGGTCATCAAGAAGTGATATGCTTTGTGCTCGTCGGCCCAAGCCAACACCCTTGTGACGGCCTCTACAAACAGCTCAACGAGGCGCTGAACCGCGACCTTCGCTCTCTCGAATACTTCTCCAGCCACCTCGTAGAGGACCTTGGCGACCCTCTGGACGTATTGAACAGCCTCTCTGAACTGTCCAACCTCGGCGAGAGCGACAGTCGATGCGACAGAGGAGACAACGGCCTCCGAGTAGAGGCCGCTGTATACAGAATAAAGCGCCGCCGAGAGCCCGGCTGAGGCGGCTTCTCCACGTCTACGCCACACCTCCATGCACCAGTTTAAAAACAACTATACGCAAAGAAAACAACTGAGGATTAGAACAAGACGAGACGAAGAGACTTAGAGAGCCGCCCGACCCGGCGGAGGAGCTTCTGTGGAAGCAGCTTGAGCTGGAGGCCTTCGGCGTGGAGTGGGTGAAGAAGTTGGCGATCCTTAGGGATAGGTTGGTGGAGATTGCCAAGGTTATGCGGAGGTTTCTGTGGACGGTGGAGGTGGTGAGGCGGAGGCCAGTGAGCATCCTCCACCCCTACATGGTGGAGGTTTACGTGGCTAGGGACGGATCTGAGGCGTGTATTTCATTAAACCAGCCGAGGGCGTACTGCGCCCAAAACGGAGCCGTGAAGGAGATCAGGTTAGAACTGGAGTTTAAGCGATATGAGACATACGAGGATAAGACAAGAGAGGTGCACAGGCCGAAGGGTCTATTGGCATTCACCACAACGGCCAGGGAATACGTGAAGATACTCTGACCGCTTTTTGCGTTGAAAATCGGCGTCTCAAACCACGTAGTTTAGGCCAATAGCGGCAAGGCTTGGTTCTCAGTCGTCGTGATCGCGGAGCTTCTGAAGAAGGGGGCAGGATCGTAGTCATTGTACCCACCGCCGCCACAGCCTCAATGAGGATGGGCGTAATCTTCGGTGACGCAGATAAAGCCGGTGGGCGTCTTGGCGATGCGGACGTATCGATAGACCTTGATGAGGACCTCCTCTCTAAACACGGCGTCGGGAGGGCCGTAGGCGACGACCCTCTTGTTCAGCAACAACACCTTGTCCGCCAGGTCGGAGGGGAACGTCAATTCGTGAGACGTCATGAGTATGGTCCTGTCTTTCTTCAACTCGCGGAGGAGACTCATCAGCTCTACGCGGCCTTGGGGGTCTACGTTCGCCATGGGCTCGTCTAGCAGAAGCACGTCGCCCCCCGTGGCCAAGGCCCTGGCTATGGCCGCCCTCTGCCTCTGGCCGCCTGAAAGCGTGGTGACTGGCTTATCTCTGAAGGCGTACAGCTCAACGGCCTTGAGGGCCTCCTCAGCCGCCCTCTCCGCCGACCTGACTCTTCTAAACCTGGCGGGGAGGTAGACGTATTCCCACACCGTGGCCTCCGCCTCTATGCGCACGTGCTGAGGCACATACCCCACCTTGGCGGCGCGGTCCTCTCCGCAGAGCCCCTCGACGCATATCTCGCCGCGGTGAGGCACCTGGCCGAGTATCGCCAGAAACAAGGTGGTTTTTCCCGCCCCGTTGGGGCCGGCCACGAGCACAAATTCGCGGCCTGCGGAGAAGGAGACGTCTTCCAACACCGCTCTTCCTCCCCGGAAGACCCAGAGGTTCCTCACCACGAGAGACACGTCGACGCGTTGACCTGTATTTATATGCACACAGCCGTGAGAGGTCCGTGGGAGATGCGGCTGCGCCGTGCACAGTTTTAAAACCTCTCCACTGCGTCTTCCATGGATGCGTTAGAAGGAGAGTGGGTCAGAGGCGCCACGTGGTATTTAGAGAAGGCGGTTGAGGTGGTGGCCTCGTCCGCCGACCCCCTCGCCGCCGCGGAGAAGCTTAGGCGGGTAAGGCCCGGCATGGCCTCCCTCGACTTTCTATACCTAGTGGTCAAGGAGGCGGCCGCCCGAGGCGTCGAGGCGGCGGAGGCGGCTCGGAGGGTGTCGACGTATGTGGAGGAGGCCAAGAGGAGGCTCGACGCGGTTTTGGCCGAGGTGGAGTGCCCCCGCCGGGCGGTTACGATCAGCTTCAGCAGAGCCGTCACGCGCCTCCTGGATAGGTGCAGAGGATCCACGGAGAGGCTGTATCTGGCCGAGAGCAGACCGGGCCGCGAGCTCCCGGAGGCCTACGCCACGTATTCCCGGCTGGTGGAGACCGTGCCTATTCCAGACTCGGCGGTGGGGGCCTACGACTACGACATGGCGGTGGCGGGGCTGGACGGCCGGTATCTGGACTACGCCGTCAACAAGGTGGGCACTCTTCCGCTGTTCGCCGCCGCCAAGGCTCTGGGGGCGAAGACGGTGGCGGTGTTCGAGAGCTACAAGGTGGTGCCCCTCCCCGCGCCTAGGCCGCCCGTCGTGGAGGTGGAGCTCGCCGGGAGGAGGGTAGAGGTCCCCCTCTTCGACAAGATGCCGCCGGGTCTCGTGGACCTAGCCGTTACCGACTTGGGAGTTTTAAGGGAGGTGCAACCCCCCGCCGTCTTTAGTTCTGTGGTTGAAAAAATTTTTATCTAGAGACGCCGGGGTTGTCGTGCTGTGTAGAGAGGTCTCCAGAGGCGCCGTGTATAGACTAGACGAGGAGGTTTACATACATAGCGTAGAGAGGCGAGGCCTCTGGCTCGTGGCGGTGGTCTACGTCAGGTCTCAGACCGAGAAGGAGGTTTGCTACCAGGTGGTGCTCAAGCTGAGGCCCGGCACGCGGTATTTCGTCGGCCGTTGCGAGTGCCCCGACTACAAATACAGAGGCGGCCCCTGTAAACACATCGTGAAGGCTAAAATTGCGTTGCGGGAATATTTAAAGATGGCAAAACAAACCAGGCAGTGAGGCTCTTCACAGTTAGGGAGGCCAACGAGGTAATTAGGGAGCTGAAGCCCCTGCTCCTCCCCGTGGTGGAGGCGGCCCGGCGCTGGGACTCCCTAACGCCCGAGGAGATGGAAGAGATGGAGAGACAGGCAGAATGGCTCCTCAGGGCGGCGGCGGAAAACGGCTTCATAATCCGCGACTTCGTAAACGGGATCGTGGATTTCCCCGCACGTACAAAAGACGGCGAGGTAGTGTTCCTCTGCTGGAAAATAGACGAGCCCGAGGTGGCGTTCTACCACGGCCCCGAAGGCTTCAGAGGAAGGAGAAGGATAACCCCCGACTTATTCCCAGAATAAAGCCAACACCACATAATCCTCTACTACGAGCATGCCTCGCCCCTAACCATAGATCTACACAGCTACCGTTAACTCTATATAACTTCCAGCAGATGGGTGTGTGGTTAGACGATGATTGATGCCGCAACGGGCGGCGAGGTCTTCTCAGAGTTTACAGGCGCTCTCCGAGGGCTGACGGCCGAAGTTCTTACGCTGTTACGACAACGTGCTTGTTAAGTGTTATGGAGGTGACGTGGCTGGGCATGGGACAAGCCACATCGTCCATTCTATCTTGGCGGCGGCTAGCTCCATGCCCAGTCTAGTCGCGTATTTGAGGTATGGCACAGCCACCGCCAGCCAACCTACTGCCAGTCCTTGGTAGAGGCGTCTAGAGACGCCGTCTACCTCGGCGGCTCGGAGGCCTAGGGCAACGCTGGCGCCTGTGGAGAAAATAAAAAACACCACGAAGAAAAGGAAGCCGTAGTTTATGATATAGTCGTCGATGGAGAGGAGACGCGGCGCGTCTGGCGGAGAGAAGCTGGGGTAAAACGACGGCGGTGGGAAGATTAAAACCGCCGAGACCACGGCTTGCGCAATTACGGCGGCGTGGAGGAAGAGCCGCCACCTACTCGGCGGGTGGAGCAGAAACGCTGAGTAGAGTGGCGCCATAAACGTAGGCCACGGCCCAAACAGAATAAACATGACATAAAACCACAAGCCAAGCCCCCAGGCAGAAAATCCACAAAGAGATATCATATAGTTAATGAACAATAAAAATAAAAACTTCAAAAGCAGAGTAAGAAGAAAAATAATTAGTGATACCTTTAGAACTTGGGGCTTGGGCATGCCCAGCCTTGTGGCTGGGGCTATAAACCTTATGTACTCAAAGTCTACGGCAAACTGCGGGGAATTACGTAATGTTGACATGATATGTCTAGAGATCTGTTACTCGTAGCTTGTCGGGTAGGTGGGTCGGGCCTAGACGGCGTGAACGGCGACGGCTAGCGCGGCGGGGTCCTCTGGATCGCCGTCGCCGGTAGGTGGCCGTCGTAACGGATCTCTACAGCTTCTGGCGGGATCTGCGAATGCCGGCCGCTTTCGGGCGTTATGAGCGCGGAGCCGTCGGCATCTGCTGTGCCGGCGCCTCTGTATAGCCTCCTGCCTGTGGCCACGTCGCTGGGCTTGACGGCGCAACTGGAGACGGGGCGGTCGGCCCGGTTAATCACGGTAGCGGTATGTGGTAGACGTATCTCGTGAGTTTGAAGCGCCGAGCTGTGCTACGTCCCACGGAACGGCGCCCTCGAAGATCCAAGCGGCCCGGCTAGTCCTCCGGCGACTATCCGCTAAGTCTCTAACTTCTTTAACGGGAAGTGCCGCCGAAGTGCTGGTTGTTTCTCCACAGTAGAATGTGCCGAGGTGGGGTTGTCAGTGTGTAGCCGTGAGGAGTTATTTTGTCGTCGTGATTGGGCGCTTTGATGCTACTTCTTGGCGAGTTCTATAATGAGCTTGGCGATTTCCGCGGCTACGTTTACCCCGGTGACTCTCTGGACGTTTTTGAATTCTGGCACCCCGTTGACCTCTATGACGACGTAGCCCCTGTCGGACTCCGCCACGTCGACGCCGGAGTAGTGGGTCCCCACGGCCTTGCTGGCTTTTACGGCGACATCCTCCAGCTCGGGGTCTATCTTTACGGGCTCTGCCCTCCCGCCGCGGGCCGTGTTGGTGCGCCAGTCGCCGGGGCTGATGCGGTATATGGCCGCCACGGCCCTGTCGCCCACCACCGTGACGCGGATGTCGCGGCCCGGCTTGTTTATGTATTCCTGGACGAGGTAGATGTGCATGTCGCTCTCCATGGCCTGCCTGTGGGCGATGAGGATCTCCAGATCCTCCGGCGACTTGACGAGGCTGACGAATCTGCCCCAGGATCCGTCCGTCGGCTTCACGATGATGGGGTACGTCAGCTTCTCCGCGACAGCCCTGGCCGCCTCCAGGCCGAAGACTAGGAAGGACCGGGGGGTTGGGACGCCGGCTTCTCTGAGCTTTAGGTAGGTGAGGTACTTGTCGTGGCTCAGCACCAGCGACTGGGCGCTGTTTATCGACAAGCCGCCGTTGGCCTCGTAGGTATACGCCGCCGGCACCACGCGGGATCTCGCCGCCAGCCTTATGACGCCGACGCGGCCGAGGCCCTCCGGGGCGACGAGCTCCTCCGCGTTTACGAGACGGACAGAGGCCCCCAGCTCCCTAAGTGCGTTTAGGAGAAGCTTCTCGTCAAGCCGGGCGACGTCGTAGACGAAGTCGATTTCCCCATCGCCACACGGAACAGCCCTCTTTATAAATCTATTTCCTAATACCTAGATACTGCCCACAGCTCTTATATATTACAGCACATGCTTACCACATGAAGACAGGTGTTGTCCTCGCCCTCAGCTTTCTGGCGCTGGCCCTAGGCGGCCTCTTCCTCGTCTCGACCCTCAGCAACCCGTCGCTGGACTTGTGGATACTAGCCAGAGACCTCGGCCTCTCGCTGGCCGCGGTCTCCGCCGGCGTGGCGGCGCCTCTCCTCCACAGGAAGTTCACCAGCGACGAGGGGGAGGCGGCGAATAATTAAATACCTCCACTTTTCCCCAGTCATGAACACTAAGCCGCTGGTATACGGCCTCAGCGCCGTCGCGGTTGTCCTGGGCCTCCTCTTCCTCATAAGCACCATCTCCGCCCCCTCCCAAGACCCGGTCATATTTGCGAGGGATCTGGTGACCTCGGTGCTGGCCATAGCACTAGGAGTCCTCGCCCCTATCCTCATCAGGCGGTTCACCAGGGAATAGTTTCGGGGAACCCGCCGCATTTCAGCGGTAATATATTAATAACAGCGCCTTCAGTACCACCATGAGGTTTAAGGACTTCCTAAACAGCCTCGACGACCCCCTCAAGTTTTACCTCCAGTACAGCCTAAAGAGGCTGGGCCTCACCCTTGACAACGTCGAGGAGGAGGAGGCGATGCATGTGGTGGCCGAGGCCGCCGGCCCCCACATCGCCGAGGTCCTCTACGAGATGTACCTAGAGGTTAAGCAAGGCAAGAAGAAGCTTGTCGCCGTAAGTGCTTAGCCAGCTGACTCCGCAGGCCTTCGCCCCGCTGGAGGCGGTTTTTAAGAGGGGCAGGTTTAAAGAGGAGTTCAACGTCGAGGTCAAGCTGGGCGGCGTCCACCTCTGCCACATAAAGATCTTCACCGGGAGGCCGCCTTACTACAAGCCCTGGGCTGAGGTCTTCAACCTAAGCCCCCGCTTCGTGGGGGGTCCCTGGGAGGGGCATGTATACTGCGTCTTGCACCGCTTCATGGAGCCCGGCGACACGCTGTATGTGGAGTACGTGGATGACCCGGACACCTTCGCCGCCCTCCGCCGCGGCGTCCCGCCGCGCGAGACTAGACTCGGCAGGTTGCTCACGCTGTGCGGCTTCCGCGTCGTTAAGGACTGGTACTTCCCAGAGGGCTGGCTGGAAGGCGGGATGAAGCTACAGGCGGAGAAGGTGTAGACTCGGCCGCGGGCGGGCCCTTCATTCTGCCGCAGACACGGCCGTCGAGCCCAGCATCTACACCTCCCACATTTATAAAAGTTACTCACCAGCCGCTGTGCATCAGCTGAAGCCGCGGGCGCCATCCCAGCCGCCGCGGCTAGACGCAGGGGGGCCGGCTTAAAAACTGGTTATTACTGCAACGAGGCGATCTGCGCTATCTCTCTGAGGAGCGCCGCTAGGTGCGGCGCCTTGGCGTTGAGCTTGTCGATGGCTGTGGATGCGTCTTCCTCCGGGTTTACCCCGTATCTCCTGAGGTAGTGGGCGTGGGGGCCCAGGATTTGGATCACCGCCGCCATGTGTACGCCGTACATCCATTTTAAAAAATGTTCCGTAGCGGCGTCGAATATTTTTTAAGCAACTGAAGCGAGGGGGGCGTGTCTGATTTTGAGTTTCTCCGCGCCTACGTGGAGGCGCGGAACGTCGCATACGCCGACTTCCGCCTAGTCAGGCAGACGGCTGAGAAGATAAGCAGAGGCGTGCCGCGGGCGGAGATGGCCGAGGAAGAGAGGCGGACTGCGGATCTTCTGTGGCACCTGGGGCTCGCCGTGGCGTCTCTAGAGAGAGGCTTGACGTACCGCGCTACTCCTCAGCTCCTCCGCGTGGCAGATGGCGACGTCTCTCTCCTCGCCGTCCGGCTGGCCCGGTGGACCCCCATGAGGTTGCTCCTCCGCTTCCTAGCCGACAAAGGCGGGGAGGCCTTTCTCGATGAGGTGGAGGAGAGGCTGGGAGGCAGGATGCTGGAGGTGACCAAGAGGTACCTCCCGGCGTTAAGGCTGGCGGGACTACGGAGGCCCGTCAAGAAGCCTTACAATAGACACGTCGTAGAAGCCGTTCTGCTTAGGCTCGGCTCCGAGGCGGGGCTTCTCAAAGGCGATAGGAGGACAATGGCGTTGACGGAGCTAGCGGAGGAGTTGCTAGAGACGGAGTCTGTGGAGGTGGTGAGGACCGGCCCCAACAGCCCCGTGGTGCTCGCGGCCGTGGCCGCCGCGGCGGCCTCCGGCGGCATGGTCCACCTGGTGTCTCCATGGATAGATAGAGAGGTCGCGGAGGCGCTGGCGCGCCTCCTCAGAGACAAGGCGGTGGTGGTGTCGAGGCCGCCTAGAGAGGCGCGGCACGCCAAGGCGTTGGAACTGTTGGCGCAACGCGGAGAGGTTCTGTGCTACGACAAGCTACACACAAAAGCCGTGGCGGGGGCCTCGGCCGTCGTCACCAGCGCGAATCTAGTCAAGACCAGCCTCCTTAGGAACATAGAGACCGGGGTCTACTACCGCGAAACCCCCACGGCACTTAGGCTACATTTAGAAGAAGTCGCCGCCTCCGGGAGGTCCTGCCGCTCTCCCTAGGGCCGCTTCTCAGCGCGCGGCGTGACGCCGGTTTCTGCGGCGGACGGCGGGCTTCGTCACTCCGTGGGCAGAATGCGGAAGTCTTGAAACTCGCCTCTGTACTCCTCCCACTGGACCTCCACCGCCTCCACCCTCGCGTCGGGGGGCCCCACCCGCGCCCACTCTATCACCTTCTCCACGGCGTCGCGAGAACCCTCGAGCACGGCCTCTACGGTCCTCCCGTCTGACCTGTTGCGGACCCACCCCGCGACGCCGTAGTAGGTAGCCACGTCTTTCATTGCGCGGCGGAAGAAGACCCCCTGCACCTTCCCCCTAACGAAGAGGTGGGCCCTCACGCGCTCCATGCCGGAGACAACACACTTTTTTATAACACTAACTCTCTCTATGCTTCACCTCGTGGACTACGCCCTCCTAAAGCCGTATCTAACTCTAGAGGAGGTGAGACTAGGCGCAGAGAAGGCGGAGAAACTCGGTGTGGCTTCTTTCTGCGTAAACCCCCTCTACGTGCCGTATGTAAGAGACGTCTTGCGGCGGGTTAAGCTGTGCGCGGTGGTGGACTTCCCCTTCGGCGCCATGCCGACCCCCCTCCGGGTCAAGTTGATAAGTTGGCTAGCCGACTGGGCCGAGGAGTTGGACGTGGTGGCGCCCATAGGCCTCGTCAAGTCTAGGAGGTGGGCGGAGGTGCGGCGTGATCTAATCAGCGTGGTGGGGGCCGCCGGCAGCAGGGTGGTAAAGGTCATAGTGGAGGAGCCCTACCTCACCGACGAGGAGCGGCACAGGGTGTACGACCTCGTGGCTGAGTCGGGGGCCCACTTCATAAAGAGCTCCACGGGCTTCGCCGAGGAGGCCTACGCGAGGCAACTGGGCAACCCAGTGCACTCCACGCCGGAGCGCGCCGCCGCCATCGCCAGATACGTAAGGGAGAGAGGCTACAAACTGGGCGTCAAGATGGCGGGGGGGATAAGGACCAAGGAACAGGCCCGCGCCATAATAGAGGCGGTGGGGTTTGGAGAGGACCCAGCCAGGGTGAGGCTCGGCACCTCAACGCCGGAGGCGTTGGTTTGATCTGTCGCCGCCGGCGTGGCGCGGTCTACTTGTCTTCGCCCACAGGTAGGTGGCTAGTTAGGAGCTTCCATAGGGCGAGGGACAACACGCCTAGGGCCACCAAGACGGGTAGCGCTGGGAGGAGTTGGTCTATGAGGCTCTGCGCCTCGTGCTCCCTTCCCTCTCTCCTCAGCCGCGCGGCCTCCTCTGCCCTCCCCAGCACCTCCCGGCGCCATTCCTCCAGCTGTCTCCGCCCCGCCTCGGTCAAGACGTATCGCTCCCCGAAGAAGGTGGGTCTCCTCTCCATGAGCCTCTTCTCCTCCAGAAGCCGAATCACGGCGTAGACGTCGTGGGGCTCCAGGTCCAGAAGCCGCGCGATTTCCTCGGGCGCCTCACCGGCATCAATAGCCTCCAGCACCAGGTAATGTTCCATCTTCACAAGACCAGTAGCGCACCGCCTTAAAAAATATGTGGTGTTTAAGGCCGCCTCCTGTTCATCCAGATGACGAACAACGCGGCGATGATGATCACCACCAGCCAAGCCAAGACGTGCCAGAGGGGTATCCCGCCTCCCCCCGATTTGGCCACGGTGACCCACCCAGCCGTCGTGGTGGCCGCGGGCTGGGCCGGCGATGTGGCCGTGGTCTGCGTCGGCACCTCGCCGCCTGCCTCCGTGTACCACCGGAGGATCAGCGCCCTTAGGCGGTCGGCCAGTTGCGGGTTGTATATCAGGATGCCTACCTCCCTGTTGCGTTGTATGGAGTAGTAGCCGATGTTGATGGAGCCCACGTAGAGGTAGGGCCCCACCACGATGATCTTCGCCACAAGGTCCTGGTCGGTCGCGGCTTTTATGTCGGCGTCTGTCCTGGCCACCACGGCGAAGTACCTAGGGTACTGCAGGGTGTACGGAACAAGGCCTGAGTCCATGTAGATCTGCTCCATGGCGACGTAGAGGTCGCCCTTCTGCGTGAGGATCCACTCAAGCCCCTCCTGGGAATTTATGGGGGATACCAAGACGCCGGGGAAGTTGTAGCGGGGGTACCGCCCGTGGAAGTCGTTCAGCACTATGGCCGCCAGCTGGCGCGCCAGCGTTGCGTTTCTAATCACCAGCATAACGCCTTTGTTATTCCTGAAGCCGGAGGTGGTTGGGTTTATGTTGCCGATGATCACCGTCTCGTTGTCGATGACGTACAGCTTCGTGTGGACGTTGGGGAAATCCCCGTTCCACCTCACCTTCACCTTATTGTCCTCGAGGTACTTCGCTATGTCTCTGGCCTGCTGGGGAACCCCGCCGTAGACGTTAGCCGACAGAACCACGTAGACGTCCACCCCCCGCCTAGCCGCATCCACAAGCGCATCCGCCAGCGGCTTATAGGTGAAGACGTACACCTCCATGTACACAGCCTTCTTAGCCGACTTGACGTAGTCCACTATTTTTGTCGTGTTCACCGGCGAAACCAACACCGTGCTGACCTCAAGCCTGATGGGGCTAACTGCAAACACCAGCACCCCCAGCAACAAGACCCACAGCAGAAGACGCATATTCATGAGGTAGGGGGGTCTATTAAATTTATGCTCTAGACCTGCCTGCTGTTGAAGCAACGACCTGAGTTCTCATAAAAACGTCAACCCAGCCTCTCCGCAGACACCATAAGTGCTTTTCAGCTAGACGGGTACCTCCCTTTCTCGCAGTCACTGGCGGATTTTCAGTAGTCTGTACCAGAGCTTGCGGCGGCTAATTTGGTAGCCTAGGTGCTGGGCGACGGAGAGAGCCTCCTCCATTTTCTGCCTGAGCTCTTGGGGGCTGTGTGGGTTCGTGTAGCCGGCGGACTCAGGGGTCCAGTCGTATATGGCCACAAGCCTCTTGGCGACTCGCTCCATCTCACGGAGGGCTTGTTCCACGTGGCGTATGTGGTGGAGGGCAGCCACCGACACGGCGGAGTCGCATTCGCCGTCGCCCAGCGGAAGCGCCTCGGCGGGGGCGTGTATCACCTTAAGGAGCCCGGCCTCTACGAAGTGTCTGAAGGCGGTTTTTAGGTGGGCCACGGCGGCTGGATCTATGTCTATGGCGCACACCCTGTGGCCGCGGGCTAGGAGCCAATGCGTGGTTGTGCCGTGGCCTGCGCCTATTTCGGCGACGGCTTCGCCGAGGTCCAGGCCGGTTAGGTCGGCGAATATCTCGTCATGCATAGAGCTGGGCTAGGGCTTGTCTGGCGGCGGCTTCGGCGCTTTCAGCCTTCACAACTGCGAGGAAGCCCGTGGCGTGTTTGAAGATCACCTCGGGGCCTTGGAGCCTTCTGAAGTCTACGGCGTTGGCGTGTCTGTCGGGGCGCCAGAGGGTGTAGGCGCCGGGGTTTCTCCTGTCTTTAACTACGACGAAGGCGGGTTCAGCGGCTGTGAGGACGCCTATATCTTGGAGGGCGTTCCAGAGGGGGCCTGGGGGTACGTGGTCCTCGGCGGCGACGGCGGTGAGGGGGCCCTTTATCACGGCGTATCTACCGGCGGCCGCGGCCTCGGCGGCTTTCTTAGCCTCGGCGTAGTGCCTCTCGAGGCCTTTAAGCACGTAGGGCTCGAGCTCGGGGACCGCCAAGACGGCGTAGCAGGCGAAGTCTATGCCGAAGCCCGCCTCAAGCGCGTCTCTGCTCATGGAGACTGAGACTGGGTCCTTTGAGGCCTCCAGCATCAGCTTCAGGGTGTGGAAGGTGCGGGGGAACTTCTGCGCCAGGTCTGCGTAGGGGAGCTTCTCGGCCAGCTTAAACGCCTCTGCGAAGGCGGGGAGGTCGGCCTCGAAGGCGGAATATACAGCGTCGGCGAGGAGGTCTAGGAACTTCGCGTCCTTCACCCTGCCTGTCGGGGCCAGGTCGCCGAAGTACTTGGCGACGCCGTTGTTGAGGGAGTTGCCGTAGGGCCCCGCCCACCTCTTCACCGCGGGGCCGTAGCGGTCGAAGAGGTCGACGTGGTGTATGAGGTGGGCCTGCAGAGGCCTCAGCTTGGCGCCTACCGCCAGCGCCACTTGTACAACGCTTGATGGCTCCTCCGCCGGGTCGGCCACGCCGTGGTGGTCCAACACGGCGTATCTATCCGGCAACTTGTCGCGGAATGAGTCGCCTATGTCAAACACCACCACGTACCCCTCCACGGACAGCACCTCCTCGGCGGCGTTGTGGCGGTAGATAGCCTCGGCCCCGTGTCTGTGGAGGAGGGCCGCGGCTAGGGTGTCGTCCATGTGGGCGACCCCGCCGTGTGTAACTGCGGCGTATCTTCCCCCTCTGATTATGGCGGCGGCCTTCTGGACGTCGTCTAGCCAAGTCACAGGCAACTATTTTAGATGGCTTATATGGTTTTAACATTTAAATTTTCGTCTTTTGTAGATATCGTGGTTTCTGTGTCTGTCTCGAACTTGGAGAAGGTGTTTCCTCCCAACGTCTACGCGCTGAGAGATGTCTCTGTGGAGATCAGAGACGGGGAGTTCCTCGTGGTGCTGGGGCCGTCTGGGTCTGGGAAGACCACGTTTATTAGGTGCGTTGCCGGTTTGGAGGCGCCGACGAGGGGGCGGATACTCTTCGGCGATAGGCTTGTTGTGGACGTTGAGCGGGGTGTCAACGTGCCGCCTGCCAAGAGGAATGTGGGGATGGTGTTTCAGAACTGGGCCTTGTACCCACACATGAAGGTGTTTGACAACATCGCGTTTCCGCTTAAGATCAGGAAGTTGCCAAGGCATGAAATCGAGAAGAGGGTTAAGGAGGTGGCTGAGGCGCTTGAGATTGGGCATCTGCTCGACCGCTACCCGCGGCAGCTGTCGGGCGGCCAGCAACAGAGGGTTGCCATAGCGCGGGCTCTCGTGAAGGCGCCGCAGGTTCTGCTGATGGACGAGCCGTTTTCTAACCTAGACGCCCGTCTGAGGGTTTCGGCGCGTGAGTTTGTGAAGAGTCTGCAGAGGAGGCTGGGGATCACGACGATTTTGGTGACGCACGACCAGCACGACGCCTACGCCCTCGCCGACCGCATCATGATCATCAACAACGGCGCGGTGCAACAGATCGGCGCCACAGACGAGATTTTGAACAACCCGGCAAACGTATTCGTGGCGCAGTTCTTCGGCGATCCGCCGATAAATATGGTGGAGGGCGTCGGCAGGTGGGACCACGTGGATCTAGGCGACGTCAAGTTGCCCGTGCCGGCGCCTGAGGGCAAACTCCAGGTGGGGGTTAGGCCCACAGACATATACATAGCCGATGCGCCCCTCTCGCCGGGCGACATAGAGCTCCCGCGGGGCAGGATAAAGCTGGTGGAGTACCTCGGCTTCACCCCGGTGGCGGTGGTGGCGTGGGAGAAGACGGAGCTGAGGGCGCTTATGTACAGCAAGCTAAAAGAGGGCGATCTGGCCCGGGTTTTCTTGAGGAGGGAGGGGGTTAAGCTCTTCCGCGACGGGGTTAGAGTCGGCTGACCCCGCTGGGCGTTGTTAATTATAATTGCCGTGGTGGTCCCTAGGCGTAGGGCTGAATATCTGTTAGCCAAAACAACGTTTTAAACAGGTGTTTAGGAGCGGTCATGGGAGTTGTAGTTGTTGGGTACGTCCGAACCCCCGTCGGGAAGTTCGGCGGCGCGTTGAAAGACGTGAAGACCCCCCACCTGGCGGCTTTCACCATCAAGAAGCTTCTGGAGCGGGTGGGGCTGGAGGGGAAGCTCGTGGAGGAGGTGGTGTTTGGCTCCACCCTGCAGGGGGGTATGGGGCAGAACCTCTCCCGGTACGCCGCCCTCCTCGCCGGCCTCCCCGTCGAGGTGAGCGCGTACACAGTCAACAGAGTTTGCTCCTCAGGTATGCAGGCCGTAATTGACGCTTATAGGGAAATCGCGCTTGGCGACGCGTCGGTGGTCGTAGCCGGCGGCGCCGAGTCCATGTCCGCGGCGCCTATATGCCTCCCACAAGACGCCAGGTGGGGCATGCGGCACTTCATCGGGAGGCGGGCGGAGCTGATCGACCTCATGGTGTACGACGGCTTGATAGACCCCACCAACGGCCTCATCATGGGGGAGGAGGCGGAGATGGTGGCTAGGGAGCATAAGTTGACGCGGGAGGAGCTGGACTGGATCGCTTACGAGAGCCACATGAGGGCTTGGCGGGCCACGGAGAATAGGTGGTTTGACGACTTGGAACCTATCGACGAGGAGCTTGGCGGGGCGCGGGTGAAGCTGGATAAGGACGAGGGCATTAGACCCGATACCTCGCTGGAGAAGCTGGCTAAGCTGAGGCCGGCCTTTAGGCCCGACGGGGTCTTGACCGCTGGCAACTCCAGCCAGCTGTCAGACGGAGCGGCGGCGCTCCTCCTCATGTCTGAGGAGAAGGCGAAAGAGCTTGGCGTGAAGCCGGTGGCCCGCATATTGGGCTACAGCTGGCACATGACGGAGCCTTGGCGCTTCACCGAGGCCCCCGTCTACGCCATCCAGAAGCTTTTGCGGAGGCTGGGAGTGGGACTGGACTACTTTGACTACGTGGAGGCCAACGAGGCTTTTGCCGTGGTGAACGCCCTTGTCCACAAGGTGCTTGGGGTTCCCTATGAGCGGCTGAACGTCTTCGGCGGCGCCATCGCGCTGGGGCATCCGCTGGGGGCTTCAGGCGCTCGCATAGTAACCACCTTGATCTCCGTGTTGAAGAAGATGGGGGGGAGGAGGGGCATCGCGGCGTTGTGCCACGGCACCGGCGGCGCCACTGCCCTCGCGATAGAACTTTATTAACCATTTTCTTTTTACTAAGCGGTGGATCAGCGCATTGTGGTTGAGGCTATAGATTACGACAAAGCTAGGGAGGTCATCGCCTCCTTTGTGAGGGAATACGTGGCAGGTGCCGGCGCCCGGGGTGTCGTGGTTGGGCTGAGCGGCGGTGTGGACTCCACCGTGGCGGCCGCCTTGGCTGTGGAGGCATTGGGACGCGGAAGGGTGTTAGGCGTGTTTATGCCCTCTGTATATACGCCCCCCGAAGATGAGCGGGATGCCTACGAGGTTGCTAGGCGGCTTGGGATTGAGGTTGTGCGGGTGGACGTGACGCCCATCGCCGAGGCCTTCGCCAAGGCGCTTCCTGGCTATTCGCCGGATGACAGGGTCGCGGCGGGGAACATACTGCCGAGGGTGAGGATGACGATTCTGTACTACTACGCAAATAGGCACAACCTGTTGGTGCTGGGTAGCGGCGACAGGAGCGAGCTTCTCCTGGGCTACTTCACGAAATACGGCGACGGCGGGGTGGACCTTCTGCCCATCGGCGGTCTCTACAAGGTACAGGTCAGGGAGATGGCTAGGCGGCTTGGCTTCGGCTGGATCACCGAGAAGCCCAGTAGCCCTAGGCTGTGGCGGGGGCACACGGCGGAGGGGGAGCTGGGGGCTCCCTACGAGGTTATCGACGCAGTTCTCTACGCCTTGTTTGAGAGGAAGATGCCGCTGGAGGAGGTTAGGGCGAGGTTCGGCGGCGTGGCTGAGTTGGTGATAAGCCGCGTGAGGGCTAACGCGCATAAGCTCAAGTCTCCTCCTGTCCCTGATTTGTCGCCGGCAAGGAGGGATGTTTAGGCGTCGGGGGGTCTTCAAGGGGGTTGTCCTCTATGTGCTGAGGAAGAGGCCCATGAGTGGGTACGAGATGTTGAAGGAGCTGAGCAGGCTCACCGCCGGCAGGTTTGTCCCGTCGCCAGGCACCCTGTACCCCCTACTTGCGTATTTGGAATCTGAGGGGCTCATCACGGCGCGGGAGATCTACGTGGGGCGGCGCAGGAAGAAGATATACGAACTCACACCGCAGGGCGAGGAGCAACTGGATAGGCTTATGGAGGTTGAGGAGTTTAGGGGTCTCGTACAGATGTTAGAAAGCGGGGCCGCCGCCGGCGATCTCCTGGCGGCTATTAGGGATGAGCTTGTGTATATAGACGAGGTGTTTGACGAGGTGGAGGGGAGGGACGAGGCGCTTCTGGAGGAGGTTTTGATGCTTCTTAGGAGGCTGGAGGAGAAGGTGTCTGCGCGCCTTGCGCAGTTGCGGGGGGCGCGTTAAGTCTCGGCGTATTTCTGCGCGGTTTTTACGCCGTGGACGTAATACAGATGGAGCGCGGCATCTTTCAGCGTGAAGAACTTCTTCCTGCACCTTAGGCAGACGATATGCGCCACATCCCACTGATCTACCTCAACCTTTAGGTGGTTGGCGAGCTCCTGCGGGATCTCCATCGGGCTTATTTAGGGGTGGGTTTATGTGTGTTGTGATTGGGGGGATTGACGAAGCGGGGCGGGGGCCTGTGGTCGGGCCCATGGTCATCGCCGTGGTGGTGGGGGACGGGGAGGCTCTGCGGCGGCTTGGGGTTAGGGACTCGAAGCGTCTGAGCCCGGCGGCGAGGAGGCGGCTGTTCGCCGAGGTGCTGAAGGCGGCTGACTGCGTTAACTACGTGGTGGTGGAGCCGCATGTCGTCGATCTGTACGTACAGCGGGGTGGCTTGAACGCGTTGGAGCTGGACTTCACGGCGAGGCTCGTGGAGGCGTGCCCCGCCGATCTCTACTACGTGGATTCGCCAGACGTCAAGCCGGAGCGGTACGGGGCCGCGCTGTCGTTTCTGACGGGGCGCAGATTCGTGGCGCTTCACCGCGGCGAGGAGGTGCCGCAGGTGGCGGCGGCTAGCATAGTGGCTAAGGTGGTGAGGGACCGCCTCATGGAGTTGGTCGCGCAGGAGGCGGGGGGTGTTGGGACCGGCTACCCCTCCGATCCCAAGACGGTTGAGGCTCTGCGGACGGGCAGGGTTCCGGCTGAGTGCGTGCGGTGGAGTTGGCGTACGGTCCGCGGATAAATTATTTAAAGGGGTCCTGTCTGCCTCGTACGTGAGCGTCGTCGATATGAGTCTTTGGGAGCCGAGGACTGAGCTTGGGCGACTGGTGAAGGAGGGGAAAATCAGAACCATCGACGAGGTTTTTGCGAACAACCACATAATAAAGGAGCCGGAGATCGTCGACGTTCTTCTGCCGGGGCTGAGGCAGGAGCTTCTTAACGTGAACCTGGTGCAGCGCCAGACGCATGCAGGCGAGCGCAACCAGTTCCAAGCCGTCGTTGCGGTGGGCAACGAAGATGGATACGTGGGGGTGGGGATCGGGAAGGCGAGGCAGGTTAGGCAGGCCATTGAGAAGGCGACTAGGGAGGCCAAGCTTAACTTGGTGCCTGTGAGACGCGGCTGCGGCTCTTGGAAGTGTTCCTGCGACGAGCCGCACAGCGTGCCGTTTGTGGTGAAGGGGAGGTCAGGCACCGTGGAGGTGACCTTGATACCTGCGCCGAAGGGCGTCGGGCTTGTGGCTGGGGACGTGGCAAAGGCGGTTCTGCGGCTGGCCGGCGTTAAAGACGTCTGGACCCGAACGCGCGGGGAGACCAGAACCACTTTGAACTTCGCCCTAGCTGTGTACAACGCATTGAGGAACACCTACTACTTCAGGGTATGACGGAGGCTGTGCAGAAGATGATCTATCCGCGCTACGCCGTCATAAGGATTAGGGGCATACCCACAACCCCCAGGGACATAGCAACCGCCTTGAATCTTCTGCGGCTGAGGAGGAAGTTCACCATGGTGGTGGTCCCCGGCACCCCCGACGTCATGGGCATGATCGAAAGGGCAAACGACTGGATTACCTGGGGCGAGATAGACGCCGACACCCTCGCGGAGGTGTTGAGGAGGAGGGGGAGAATCGCGGGCGACAAGCCGCTGACGCTTGAGTATCTCCAGAAGTGGGGGTGGCAGTCGTTTGAGGAGGTGGCCTTGGCGTATATCGCGGGGGAGATAAACCGCCTTTCGTGCGGCAAAAGGGCGAGGTTTAAGGACGGCCAGAGGCCGCCCTGCATACCGTATCTCAAGCCGTTCTTCAGGCTTCACCCGCCTCGGGGCGGACTAAACAGCGTCAAGCTCCACTTCTCCGTCGGCGGCGACTTGGGCTACAGGGGTCCGCTTATTAACGATTTGATCCGCCGGATGCTCACGTAGAGCTCGGCCAGCAGTTTGTGGCCTCCACGCATCGAGCTTCATGTAGAGGTGTTTTAACGGTGTTAGTCTGTGGCTGTGTGGGCGACTTGTGTACTGTGACGTGGCGGGGGGAGAAGTACCGGGTGGAGTGCACCCACTCCCACCTGCTGGCTCTAGCCTCTGCGCTGGCCCCAGAAGGCGTCTCCCACATCGAGATATACAAACAACTTGCCGGCCAAGTCGCGGAGAAAATACGCGGGTATCAAGACGTGGCGAGGCGCGTGGGCGAGTTGCTGAAGGAGAAGTAAAAAAGTAGAGGAAAAAGGGGGTTTTTAGAGGATTCTTATGTACTCTTTTGATGTCGTAGAGAAGACCAGCAGGCCCTTGGGGCGGTGCACTCCTCTAATCTTGTCTTCGTATACCTCATACCTCTTAAACTCCAGCTCCAGCTTGACCTCCTTCACGGCTCCGTTCCGCGCACAGAACGTCCTCAGCTGGTTCAACGTGAGGCAGACCTCCGACCCGTCTCTCGCCACGTAGACCTCCACCATGTAGGGGTGGGGGTGAGACACCGGCCTCTGCCTCACCACCTCCACCATCCACGGAAACCTCCGCATGACTTTGGCTATCTCCACAAGCTCTTGTTTGGCGTGGGGGGCCCACGCCCTAACCCACTCCACGCCGAAGGCCCCCAGCTCAGGCCACTCCCTCAACAACTCTTCCGCCTCAGTTGTTTTCTTTGCGTATAGTTGTTTTTAAACTGGTGCATGGAGGTGTGGCGTAGACGTGGAGAAGCCGCCTCAGCCGGGCTCTCGGCGGCGCTTTATTCTGTATACAGCGGCCTCTACTCGGAGGCCGTTGTCTCCTCTGTCGCCTCGGCTGTTGCCCTCGCCGAGG
>Ga0079998_124945_pt1 | contig 40305 bp, 38 predicted proteins | sample PerSpoBPS_BMetaG_FD_69201 | JGI IMG/M metagenome (GOLD analysis project Ga0079998, IMG submission 69201) | Thermal spring microbial communities from Yellowstone National Park, Wyoming, USA - Perpetual Spouter B (PS_B) MetaG (SPADES assembly)... | ecosystem: Environmental > Aquatic > Thermal...
GCAAGGCGTTGTTACTTCCAAAAACCGCCGCCAGCCCCACCCCGCCCACGGCGAGGGCTCCGCAGAGCAGGAGGAAATTAGGCGAGAGAGACGCCAAGGCGAAGCCGGCCATGGCGAGAAGCAGACCCATCCTAAACACCACAACGTGCCCCAACAGATCCGCCGCCCTCCCCAGAGGAAGCACAAACATAGCCACCGCAAGCGTCAAAGCCACAAGAGCCTCCACCGAATCTACAGAAGCGGCTCCTAAATCCCTAGCCACAAGAGGCAGAGACACACCCAAGGCGCTGGTGGAGAAAGGAGCAACAAACGAACTCAAAACCACAGAAACCAACACCCGATTCACATAGACACATAACCCCCAAATTAAAGACGTTTCGCCTAGATCCAAACATCAGGCATCCCCACAGACAGTCTCGCCGTTAGATCAAGCCGGGGATGAGTCCTTTTGATCTTGGACAAGAAACAGAACGTGTACACAGCGCCCCTCAGCTGGGAAAAGGCCGCCGACGAGATTTCTGACATAGAACTCGGCAGAAACATACGGCTATCTACAACACTTACGGCTGAGGATAAAGATGGTGCGGCCGCCGGGACTTTTTGGCGGCTTCTAGCCTGAACCCGGGACCGCCCGGTCTTCAGCTTCGCCAACCCGGTGAGTCGGCGCCCCCTCGGCGCCGCCCACCAAGGGTCACGGACGCTCTCCCCCCTGAGCTACGGCCGCCTGCGTTTTGAAGATAGTTTTGGGAATTTTTAAATTTTTAGGCTTATGGCATCCGCTGATCTGTTTTGCGTCTACTCACCACCGCGTAGTCGTCTGGTCTTACCTTGGTTGCAACGCGTCGTGGCGGTCATTTGACCTACTGGATGTCTCTCCAAGCGTCTAACAGCTCCTGTGGACACTTGGCGGATTTCAACCCTCCTTGTTCAACATTTACACATACCGCCACGATGTAGCCTGTTGCTGAGAGTACGCTGGTAGTTTCATTAAAGATCTCGAAGCCGTATTTTATGACCTTATCGCGTATCTCTAGGGGTCTTAGTACAACGCGTACTTGGTCCCCCCGCCGCAACGGCGATTTAAAGGTGGCGTGTGCCTCTACCCGGGGCAGTCTGCTGTGGTGGTGAAGCACGCCGCGGGATCGGTAGAGCTCCTCCTCGGCGTGTTCCACTATTTCGAAGAACTCGGCGAAGTGGACTATGCCCGCGGCGTCTGTCTGAGACCAGTATATGAAGAACCTGGTTTCGAAGGGCATTACAGGTTTTTCTCTATGTAGCGGTAGATGACGTACTTCATTATCTCGTTGGTGCCCTCCCCTATCTCCAGTATCTTGGCGTCGCGGTAAAACATCTCGGCTTTGCTCTCCTTGCTGTAGCCGAAGCCTCCTTCCATCTGCACGGCGCGTCTAGTGACATCAACGGCGAGCCGCGCCGCGTGGAGCTTAGTCACATGAGACATCAACATAAATTCCGGCGACTTGGTGTCGTAGAGATACGCTGAGTAGTAAGTTAAGGCTCTTATGGACTCGACGGCGGCTAACATCTCGGCTAATTCAAACTGGGCGTTTTGAAACTCCACAAGTTTTCTGTTGAACACCTCCCTCCGGCGTGCCCAGGCCAAGGCCTCTTCAAAAGCCCCCCTGGCGACGCCCAAGGCGACACCCGCTACGGCAACTCTCCCCACATCTAGCGTATGCATAAGTATCTTCCAGCCGCCGTTTACCTCCCCAACGACGTCATCGCCGCCTACTACGCAGTCGTTAAACTTAATCCCAGCTGTGCCCGTCCCTCTTACGCCCATCACCTCTATGGGCGACAGCTCTATACATCTACTTCTTCTTAGTAGAAAGAGAGTAATTGCCCTATGTCTATCCTCCCTCCTCCCCGTCCGGGCGGCCACTAGGTAGTAGTCGGCGTATAGTCCGTTGGTTATCCACATCTTCTCGCCATTAATCACCCACTCGCCTCCTCTCTTCTCTGCCCTAGTCTGTATAGCCGCCGCGTCGGAGCCGCAGCAAGGCTCCGACAGGGCAAAGGCGCCTATCTTATCGCCGGCGGCGACCTTTGGAAGAACCTCCTCCTTCTGCGCCTTCGAGGCGAAGTTATTGATGGCGTCTGCGAAGAGTATGCCGTAGGCCTCCACGAGGAGGCTAAACCCGCCGCTGATTCGGCCCAGCTCCTCGAGGACGACGACCGCGGTCCTCAGATCGCCTCCGCCTCCTCCGTACTCCGCCGGCACGGTCGGCGTCAAGATGCCCAGCTTCCCCGCCTCCCTAATGGCCTCCCGCGGGTAGTAGTTCTCTCTATCCATCTTCCTAGCCACGGGCTCTACGTACTTCTCTGCAAACTCTCGCGTGGTCTTCCTCACCAGCTCGTGTTCTTGTGTAAGAAGCGTCATATCTCTACGAAGTATTCTATGTCCGTGACGAGGCCCCTCCTCTCCTCTCTCCACTTGGGCCTCACCTTCATGCCCATCTGCGGGTTGTCGGTCTTGACGTAGTGGATCAATCCGCCCTCGACGCCGGGGAACTTTATGAAGGCCAGCACCTTCTTCTCCTTCAACGGCTCGCCGTAGAAGTCCCTCTCCACCACCGTATAAGTCTCCACTACGCCCACGGGCTCCACCTCCCTCAGCTCTTTGACCTCCTCGAAGTCGTAGGGGCAGAACATCTTGGGCGGCATGAAGAGCCTGCCGCATTTGGGACAACGCGCCGCGGTCAGCCTTCCGGCTCTCAACGCCTCAAGCCACTTGGTGCCTACGGGGCCCGCGGTGTAGACATAGGCCTCTATCTCCATCACCTCGGGGAAGTGCTTGATCCGCCTCATGGTCCCACCACCTCGAAGCATTCTATGTCGGTTATTGAGCCTGTCCTCTGCTCCGGTCTCTTCCACTTGGCCTTGACCCTGGCCCCGAATATCCTCATGGACTTCACGTCGTCTTCGGACGCGCCGCAGATGTAGTGCATTATACCTGGGAAGAAGTGGTCGTCGAACTGGCGGCCGGGCACGTCTAGCTTGATCACCCCCACAGCTACAGGTCTCTCTAGACGGGCCCTCGTGGCCGATATATAGCTCATGACGGCCGTCACGACGACGCCTTCGTCCTTCGCCTCCAGCCACCCGTCGACCTCCTTGAAGCAGTAGGAGCAGTAGATGCGCGGCGGTACGAAGACTCTGCCGCACCTGGCGCAGTAGGTCCCCAATATCTTCCCCTCCTTGAGCCCGGCCAAGAAGCGGCCGAGCGCCTCGCCGGTGGTGTAGCTGTACCGCGCCTTGCCCACCACGGGGAACTCGAACACCGGGAACTCCACCTTCTCGTACCTGGTGCCCCTCGGGTTTATGGGCCTTCCGCCGCTCATATCCCCATCACAATCACGGTGCCTGCTTGCATTAGATCTCCCCATGCCTGCGCCAAGCCGGTGTACACCGGCTTCTTCACTTGCCTCTCGCCGGCCTCCCCCCTTACCTGCCAGAATATCTCCGCGACTTTCATAAGGCCAGCAGCCGCTATGGGGTTTCCGACGCCCAGCAGGCCGCCCGACGGGTTTATCGGGAGGTCTCCGTCTCTCTGCGTTACCCCTTCGCGCGTGAGGATCGGCGCCTCGCACTTCTTGGCGAGGCCGAGCCCCTCCATGTGGTGAAGCTCCTTGTAGTCGAAGGGGTCGTAGGGCTCAGCCACGTCTATCTGCCTCCTGGGGTTGTCTATGCCGGCCATGCGGTAGGCCATCTCGGCGGCGCGGCGGACGTACTCTGGATAGGCCAGGTCGCGGTTTGTCCAATGGGTCGTGTCGAGGGTCCAGCCTATGCCCTTGATCCACACTGGGGTGTCTGTGATGCGTCTCGCCTCCTCCTCAGAGGCCAGCACCACAGCGGCGGCCCCGTCGCTTGTCGGCGATATGTCGAGGAGCTGGACAGGCCACACGAGGACCTCGCTCTTGAGCACGTCGTCTACGGTTATGTTGGGCATGCAGAGCTGGGCAGAGGGGTGCCCGCAGGCGTTGCGCTTGTTCTTAACCGACACGAGCGCGATATCCTCCTTCTTTACGCCGCATTTGTGCATGTACCGGTGCATCTCCATGGCGAAGATCCATATGAGGTTGGGGTTGAGAGGCTTCTCTACGATGGGGTCCCAGATGTAGCGGAATACGTATTGAGTATGCGGCTTCGTAGCGTGGCTCATCTTCTCCTCAGCCACAGCCAGCACTCTCTTGCATAGGCCGGAGGCCACGTGCCACCAGGCGGCTATCGGCACGAAGACCCCCGTGGCGCCGCCGACGAACACCCTTATAGTGGGCTTGTGGATCCCGCCGGCGCCCTCAGCAAGGTATTCCCCCTTCATATGGACGCCGTCGAAGGCGTCGGGCGCACTGCCTATGACCACGCAGTCTATGTCCTTAAGCGTCAACCCGGCCTCGTCAAGTGCCTGCTTGGCGGCGAGCCAGGCGAGCTCCTGCGGAGTTTCAAGCAACCTGCTTCTAAACAAAGTCAGCCCGGCGCCCACCACCGCCACGCGGTGCTTGAAGTTGAGGTTGCGCCCCGTCATATCCTCAACACGGCGGCGACGCTTGTGGCCGTGGGGATTCCTCTCCAGCTGTGAACCACCGCGGTCTCGGCCTTGTCGACCTCCGCCTTTATCTCCCCCCTCATGACGCCGACGGCGTAGCTAAGCCTGGCTAAGCCGTGCACCTCGAAGGGAACCCCCTCGGCCAGGGCGCCGCCGCTTAAATTCACCGGCAACCTCCCGCCGGGGCAGAAGGCGCCGTCTGCCAAGAGGTCCTTGGCCATGCCTCTGGGCGCAAGCCGCAACGCCTCTATGTGTTGCAACTCCTTGAAGCTGTATCTGTTGTCCACCTCGGCGAAGTCGACCTCTTTGTAGGGGTCGGCGATCTTGGCTTGTGTATAAGCTCCATCTGCCGCCTCTCTTGCATGTAGCGGAAAAGCCCAGTCATGAAACTCCAGACTAGAAAACTCAGTGGACCACCAAACGCCGTCTACCCACACCGGCGTGTCGTTGTACCTCTTAGCAACTCTTTCAGAGGCGAGGACAACCACGACGGCCGCGTCGACAAACTTGGCGATATCGGCCTCTCTAAGAGGCTCTGCCACCACTGGAGTGGCGGATCTAGACTTGCCAGGGGAGGCATATACAGCCCGCTGGTTCTTAACCCCGGCCTTGTGGGCCTTCTCAACCACGGCCTCGAGATGTTCCTCAGCAACGCCGAATTTAGACATATAAGCCCTGGCCTCAAGCGCTGCAAGGGCATGAACGTTTTCAAGACCTAGGGGTCTTAAGGAGATGGGGTCCGTCGCCGTAAATATAACTTCGTTAAGAGTCTCCACGTCGGAGGGCTTTCCATGCGACTCCACAACCACCACGTCGAAGAGGCCGGACCTAATCATCATATAGGCCTGCCCCACGCACTGAAGCCCGTCGCCCGTCACCGTGTACACGGACTTCATGGCTCCCCCCACGGGGTCCGGCGCAAACTCGTCAGAGATGGCTATGCCCTCCCAGAAGTCCTCTTGACACGACACGAAGGCGTCTACCTCGCTCCTTGGGTCGAGCCCCCCGGCGTCTTCGTAGGCCCTCTGAGCCGCCTTAAACATCATCTCGCGGAAGGAGTAGTCAACCACCTCGGGCTGGAACCCAAACCAGCCCACACCAACAATACCCACTCGCATATATGCTCAAGATACCGCCTATTTAACAATTACTGAGGCAAAAGTCAAAAACTATATATTTATCTAACTCTTTTAATTTCTTCTATAGCCTCAGGGTTTTCCAGAGCCGAGAGGTCGCCGGGGTTTCTGCCTAGGTAGACGGCGCGGATGACCCTCCTCATGATTTTGGCGTTGCGGGTCTTCGGAAGCATCCTCACGAACTTTATGTCCTCCACGGCGCCGAAGGCTTTCCCCAGCGCCTCCTCGGTGAGTTTAATCAGCTCCTGCCTAAGCGCCTCGCTGGGCTCGTAGCTAGGCTTCAACACAACGAAACATATGGGCACCTCCCCCTTTACCTCGTGGGGAACGCCGATGCACGCCGACTCCGCCACGGCTGGATGCGCGTTCAGCACGGTCTCTATCTCCGCGGGCCCCAGACGCTTCCCGGCCACCTTTATGGTGTCGTCTGCCCTCCCCAGTATGTAGAAGAAGCCCTCCCCGTCTACCGCCGCGGCGTCTCCGTGAGCCCACACGCCGGGCCACTTGCTCCAGTATGTCTCAAGATAGCGTTGCGGGTCGCGCCAGAAGCCTCTGGTCATGCCGGGCCATACTGAGAGCACAACCAGCTCCCCCTCCACGCCCGGAGGCGCCGGCCTGCCGTCTTCAGTAAAGACGGCGGCCTTGGTGCCGATGCTGGCGCCGTTGAACGAGCTGGGCTTTATCTTCTTCACTACGTAACAGCCCAAGATGCCGCCGGAGATCTCTGTCCCCCCCGAGTAGTTAATTATGGGGATCCGCCCCCTCCCCATCTTGTACAGCCACAGCCAGCTCTCAGTATCTATAGGCTCTCCAGTGTTTCCAAACGCTTTTAGTTCATCTAATTGACCGGGCTCAGCAACGGCGCCGATGCTTCTGAGGTGTCTCGTCAGCGTGGCGGCGAGGCCCAGAGCAGACACCTTGAACTCCTCGGCGAAGCGCCAAAGCCTCTCCTTGGGGTAGTCCGGCGCGCCCTCGAAAAAGGCCATGGAGCCCCTCAGGAGGTAGGAGGCGAAGACCATCCAAGGCCCCATCATCCACCCCATGTCGGTAGCCCAGCTCAAGGTGTCGCCTGGCTTTATGTCGAAGTGGAAGTAGACGTCGGCCGCCGCCTTTATGGGGAACCCGTCGTGTGTGTGGACTGTGCCCTTGGGCCTCCCAGTGGTGCCGGAGGTGTATATAATCATCATGGGGTCCTCCGCCTCCGTATCTTCCATATAGTCGCCGCCTGTCTTGAACACCTCAGAGAGGGCTATGTAGTCGCCTCTCTTGCCTCCCCTTTCGTGGACCACCACCTGCTCGACGGTGGGGGCGAGGCCGGCCTTGAGCTCGGCCAGCATATCCACCTCCTTACCGCGGCGGTACGAGACGTCGGACGCGAAGACGAACTTGGCCTCGCTGTCCTCCAGCCTCACCCTGATGGCCTCCTTCCCGAAGCCGCTGAAGAGGGGGACGATTATGCCCCCTGCCCTTATCGCGCCGAGCATGACGGGCACTATTTCAGGCACCATGGGCATGTAAATCGCCACGCGGTCGCCCTTCTGCAGTCCGTTGCGCCTCAGCCAGCTCGCCACAGCCTTGGTCTTGTAGAGCACCTCGGCGTAGCTCCACGTGACCCGGCTCCCGTCTTCCCCCTCCCACTTAATTAGCGGCGCCGGCGACTCCTCCAGCTGGTCGGCTATGTTGAGCCCGCCGCCCACGAACCACCGAGGCCACTGAACGCCCCGCGACAGGTCGAGGACCCTCTCGTAGGGCCTGCGCCACCTCAGCCGCAAAACCTCCCGCTCAAACACGGCCCAGAACTCGGGCCTCTCAGCAGTGTAATTTATGAACTCCTCCAGGCCGGCGAACTCCCTCGACGCCATGAACCTAGCCACGTTAGACTCCTCAAGGTGATCCCTCTGGGGAGTCCAGACATCCATATTTTTACAAATTTAAAAAAGTTTAAATAGATTATCGAGTTCAAAAATAGTTAAAGCCTTATCTATGTCGTATACAGGCGTAAGCGGTATCTCTTCTCTCTTCGCAAGATCCTCAAGAGTGTTGCAGTCCATCTCCGACAGAACCTTTTCCACCTCCTCTCTGGCGGTGGGGTCCAGTTGCCGCGGGATTAGGTCTTCTCTTCCGATGGCTCTGCAGAACCGCTCCCAGAACTTCGGCTCCACGGCGCCGAGAGCCACCCTCCCCCCTCTGCAACGGTACACAGTGTAGAAGGGGTAGTCCCCGGAGAGGAGTAGAGGCTTTCCGTCTCTCCTCAAGGACAAGTTGAGTATGTTTATCAACGCCGCGGCGCGGCTCATGGGGATCTCCACGTAGCCCCCCTCGCCCTTGGCGGCCATGGCTGTTATGGTCAACGCGGCGAGGAGGCCGGCCACAACGTCCACGGCCTGCACGTACGGCGGACACGGCCCTACGGCGCCTGCCAGCGCGGCGAAGTTGACGTCGTGGGAGGGGTGGTCCCTGAGGTACTCATCGCCTCCGTACCCCACTATGGCCACGTAGATGAGGCCTGGCCTCACCTCGGCCAGCCTTCTGTAGGAGATGCCGTATTTCTCCGCGGTAGAGGGCCTGAAGGTGGTGAGGACGGCGTCCACGTCTCTAAGCATCTCGTAGATGCCTTTGCTCTCTTTCTGCAGGTCTAGATACACCACGTGCTTGCCTTCGTTCAGCGCCCTGTACAGCGTCGGCGACAGCCCGCGCATGGGGTCTCCGCCCGGCGGCTCCACCTTGACCACCTTAAAGCCGAGGCTCAGTAAGAATCTGCCGGCGAGCGGGCCTGGGAAAAGCGTGGCAAGTTCAAGGACCCTCATCCGAAGTATCTGAAGGGAAACAGCCTGATCCTTTCCTTGACCTTCCTCAGCAACTCCACGAGCCCCAGCGGCTCGAGAAGGAGAAACGTCAAGATGAGTGCGCCGAAGACGACGTCTCTCAAGGCTATGTCGAGGCCTCTCAGGCCCATTAGGGCTAGGGCGTTTTTAATCGCCTCCGGCACGCCGACCACGAAGAGCGAGCCCAGCAGAGAGCCCCATACGACTCTTCCAACCCCGCCTATGAGCACCGCCGCCAAGACTTCGAGCGACGTCAAGAATGTGAAGCTCTCCACAGAAACTGACCTGAGCGCGAAGGCCCACAGCCCACCCGCTACTGCCGCCATATAGGTGCTTACCACAAACGCCAGAAGCTTGTACTTAAACACGTTGACTCCTATTATCTCCGCCGCTATGTCTCTGTCTCTGACGGCCTTCAGCGCCCTCCCGATGTACGACCGGCTTAGGTTTGCAAGGGCTAGGAAGTGTATTGTTGCTATACCTGCGACGGTCACGTAGAGGGGATACCCGTAGGAGAGGTCCAACGGCCCCAGGTTCAGCGGAGGGGCATACTTTGCGTATGCCCCGCCTGTAAACCACGCCATCTGCTCAGTCCGGAGGAACCAGTCGAAGAAGAACTGAGCCGCCAACGTAGAGATGAGGAGGTAGAGCTCCTTAAGCCGGAGGCTGGGGAGTCCGAACACGAGACCTACGCCGGAGACCAGCACCCCTGCCGCCGGTATCGCGAGGAGTGGGTGTAGCCCCACTGCGGCAAGATGTATTGACGTGAAGGCGCCCAGCGCCATGAAGGCTCCTTGTGCAAGGGATATCTGCCCCGTCAGCCCAAAGAGGAGATTGAAGCCAGCCGCGGCGAGGCTCCAGACTATGACCCAGATGGCAACTCTCAGCAGGTAGTCGTTTGGAAAGATGAGCGGCCAGAGAAACGCCAGCGGCAACCCCACCAACAAGGCGGCTTTATGTATAGGCCACTTCACGAAGGCGAGGACCTTCTCGTGTTTCTCGAAGAATACGCCGGCCGGCATGCTACACCCTCTCTATCCTCTCGGTCCCGAAGAGCCCGTAGGGTCTCACGAGGAGCACGGCCACCATAACCAGCAGTGGGAAGACCTCTCCGAAGCCGCCGCCGAGGTAGGGGTCTAGGAACAGCTTCCCCAGCACTTCGGCGAGCCCGACTATCACGCCGCCGACCAGCGCGCCTCCCACCGAGTCTAAGCCGCCGAGGATTATAACCGGCAGAGCCTTCACGCCTATATACTCCACAGAGCCCGAGGGGCCGCCGAAGATGCTTGCATAGAACACGCCGCTGATAGTTGCCAGGAGGCCAGCCAGGATCCACGACGTGGTTATCGCCTCGGTGGGCCTGACGCCGAACGCAACTGCGGAGGGCCTGTCGTTAGACATAGCCCTCATGGCGATGCCCAGGGAGGTCTTTTTGTAAAACACCCACAGCAGTAAAAAGGCCGCTATTGAGGCGAGGAAGGCTCCCAGGAAGTTTAGGTCTAGCCTAAGCGCCCCCAGCTCTACGAAGCCCCGCGGAAGTAGTGGAGTTTCGTAGGGAACCTGCTGGTAGCCAGGTAGCGCGTAGCCCAGCTGTAGCACCAGAAGTAGTGCGCCCTTTATCAGATACCCGAGCCCTATCGTGGCGGCTATTATTTGGATAACCGGCTCCCCCAACATGGGCCTGACCACCGCCTTATCGGCCACCACGGCGAGCAGAGCCATGACGGGTAAGATCGCCAAGAACCCGAGAAGAGGGGGGAGCTGGGGTGTCAACATCCAGTATAGATAGGCGGCGAGAAGCGCCATGGCGCCGTAAGCCAGGTTAATCACCTTTATAGATCTGTACAGAATAACATAGCCGACGGCGGCAGTGGCGTATATGCCCCCCCGGAGAACCCCATCTATCACCAGGTCTATCATAGCTTCACAATCTTTACGCTCATGGTCACAGACCTGACCGTCCCGTCTTCGTACTTCACCGGGGCGGCGACCTCCACCTCCTCAGCGTCTGTATACATAGCCTCTATGAGCTGTCCATACCTCTGGTGGATGAAGACGCGGCGTAGCTTACGCGTCCTCGTCATCTCCCCGTCGTCTGGGTGGAACTCCTTGAAGAGGATGGTGAACCTCTTTATCCTTAACTTCTCCGGCAGGCTCTCGTTTACCCGCGCCACCACATCCCTTAGCAACTTGTAGACCTCGGGCTTCTGGCTGAGGTCTTGGTAGGAGGTGTAGGCTATGCCCCTCTGCTCCGCCCACTTCGACACAGTCTCGAAGTTTATGTTGAGAATAGCGACCACATGGGGCCTCCCTTCTCCGTACACCAGCGCCTCCTTGACGTAGGGGCTGAACTTCAGCATGTTCTCTATAAACAACGCGCTGAAGACTGTGCCGTCGGACAGTCTCTGCATGTCTTCCTTCCTGCCCAGGTAGACCAGTTGCCCGTCTTCGGTGAACATGCCCACGTCGCCGGTGTGTAGCCACCCGTCTCTTATGGCCTCGGCTGTGGCGTCATCACGCTTGTAGTACCCCACCATCATGGCGGGAGTTCTGACCAGTATCTCGCCGTCTTCTGCAATTTTTATTTCTGTATTGGCAATCGGGCGGCCCACGGCGTCTGGTCTCACCTCGCCGTCTCTCTGCACAGTGGCTATGCCGGATACCTCGGTCATGCCCCAGATACGCTTAAGATTCACGCCCATCCCCCTGAAGAACTTCAGGTAGTCAGGTCCGAGGAAGGAGCCGCCGACCCAGGCGTATCTTATCCTCTTAAGGCCGAGTTTGTCCAACACGGAACGATACACCAGCAGATAGGCAAGCCACCACTGGAGTTTTAAAGTAGTCGGAATAGGCCTCTTCGCCATCTCTAGCTCTGCCTTTTTCATCGCCACGTCCACTGCCCATTTGAAGACGGCCTTATCTAAGCCGTAGGCGTCCTCTATGAGCTCGTAGATCTTGCTGTAGAAGTTCTCGTAGATTTTCGCAGGCCCAAACATGAAGTGAGGCGCTATCTCCCTGAAATCCCGCCACAGAGTTTCGGGCTCCTCAACGAAGTTTATCCTAAAGCCCACCAGCATGTGCATGGCAAGAGACATCATCTGCTCTCCGATCCAACCAAAGGGGAGGTATGAGATGTACTCGTCATCTTCCCTTACTGGATCGACCTCCCACAGGTTTTTGGCCATGGATAACATGTTGCCGTATGTCAACATGACGCCCTTAGGTCTGCCTGTGGTGCCGGAGGTCGAGAGGATGAGGCAGACGTCGTCTGGAGACGTGGTCTCAGCGAGCTTTTTAAAAAGGTCGGGGTCTGTGGACTGGATCTCTGCACCTGCCTTAACCACGTCGTCCCAGCTTAGCAACGCCACGTCTTTGGCGCGGTAGCGCCACATCATCCGCTCGTCCCAATACACGACGGCCCGGAGCTTGGGAAGCTCGCTCTTCACGGCAAGGATCTTGTCCACCTGCTCCTGGTCCTCCGCCACCACCACGGAGACGTCTGTGTAGTCGAGCCAATACGCCCTCTCCTCGGGCAAAAGATCGGGGTAGACACCCACAGATCTGCCGTGGAGCGCCAAGGCGGCCTGCTCGGCAAAGAGTATAAACGACCTGTTGAACCCCACAGCCGCCACGTGCTCGCCGGGCTTCAGACCAAGGGCGAGGAGGCCGTAGGCAAAACTCCTCACCTCCCTCAGGTAGTCGCTCCAGGTGTGGGGCCTCCAGACGCCCAACGTCTTCTCCCTCAGCGCCGTCGCGCCGGGTTTCCCCTCAGCCCGCTCAATAAGAAGCTTGGGGAAGGTGTCGCCCTTAAGACCCTCCCAAGGCCTCCTCATACCCCCGCCAAGGCCTTTCCCATGTATACCTCCTGCACCGCTGGGTCCCTCAACACCGCCTCTGGCTTGCCCTCAGCCACCACTGCGCCGTAGCTCATAACCACCACCCGCCGCGCCAGATCCACCACGGCCCCCAGGTCGTGCTCCACTAGGACTATGGGCAACTTAAAGACGTGGTTCATCTCGATGATGTAACGAGCCACGTCCTCCCTCTCCTCCCTAGTCAGCCCCGACATGGGCTCGTCCATGAGCAGAACCTTGGGCTTCCCGGCGAAGGCCCTTGCCACGTCCACCTTCTTCTGGAGGCCGTAGGGCAACGAGCCCACAGGCTTGTGTCTATACGCATACAGCTCAAAGAAGTCGATTACTTCCTCGGCCCAACGCAGAACCTCAACCTCCTTCTTAGCCCACTTTATCCACACCATGGAGCCCCAGAAGTCTAGAAACGACTCCTTCTGGGCGGCTATGGCGCCAAGCATGACGTTTTCAAGCACTGTCATGTGTTTAAACACCTCACTTGTTTTCTGAAACGTTCTTCCGATGCCCAGCTTCGCCCTTTTGTGAGGCGGCAGATGCGTGATGTCCCGCCCCATATACACCACCCTCCCGGCCTTTGGCTTGTAGAAGCCCGAGATGACGTTTAGAAGCGAGCTCTTGCCGGCGCCGTTGGGCCCCACTACGCCCAGAACCTCGCCCTCGTCGAGCCTAATAGATACGTCCCTCAGCGCCCACACGCCTCCGAAGGCCAGCGAAACTTTCTCCACCGCGATCATAGGTACCGCTTCTTCCGCCTCCAGTACTTCACCTCTTTGTAGCCGCCCTTAAGCCCCAGGTAGAACTCCTTGACGTCGGGGTTCTCCTTCAACGCCGACGCGGGCCCGTCCAACACCACGTGGCCGCCCTCTATTATGTAGCCGTAGTGCGCTATCTCAAGCGACATGGCCACGTTCTGCTCGGCAAGGAGGATGGTGATGCCCTCGTTCCGGTTTATATCTCTCAGGATGCGAAACAAGTCGTAAACCGCCTTAGGCGAGAGGCCGAGAGACGGCTCGTCCAGCAACATAACCCTAGGCCTAATCATAAGCGCCATCCCTATGACCAACATCTGTTGCTCCCCGCCTGATAGGTAGCCTGCCCGCCTACCCAGGAGCTCCCTAAGTCTGGGGAAGTACCGAAACACCAGCTCGGGCTCGGGGCTCTTCCCAAAGCGCCTAGCCGTGCGCGTTGCGAGTCTCAGATGCTCCTCCACGGTCATCTCCTCAAAAACCCTCCGCCCCTCCAACACGTGCAGAATCCCAAGCTTCGCCACCTCCTCAGGCGATTTATTGGTGATGTCCCTCCCTTCAAAAACCACCTTGCCCCTAGTCACCTCGGCCCGCTCCAGCCTGCCGACCCCGCTCACAGCCTTCAACGTGGTGGACTTCCCAGCCCCGTTGGGCCCCATCAACGCTACCAACCTCCCCTCCTCAACATTTAAACTGACGCTCTTAACACCTAATATATGACGATCATAAATAACTTGAATTCTATCTACAGTTAACATAGAAAAAAGAGAGTGTTAGTTTAAAAACTTTTGCTACTCCCACTTAGCGCCGTAACGCGCGAAGTCGTCTTTGAGGTTGCCCCTAGGTAGCGCTATCTCCGTAACCTTGCTCCAGGTGCCGTCTGGGTTCATTACATATATCCAGACAACAGTTGTGGGCCTGTGGTCGCCGGGCAGGAACTTCACAGGCGCGGCATAGCTGGTCCTCACCTCCGGCATATTCTCCAGAGCCCACTTGATATTTTCGCCTGTCGGCTGCTTTCCGTTTTTCACCGCGTATTCTATCCCCTTGGCAAGTATGTACACGGTGTGCCAACCTCTGATAAACGGCTCAGGCACGGGGGTGCCGATTTTCGCCATAGCGTCGGCCATCAGCTTTGCCTCCTTATCGCCCTGTTGCGCCAGTTTCTTCACCTCGTCTATCATCAAGGCGCTGGTAACCCTGAAGAGGCGTCCGCCGATCCACTTAGTTATCTCATCGCCGATGAGCCTGGGGGTGTTCTCGTTGGAGCCCCAGATGTTTGTAATTATGATGGCCTTGGCGAGCTGGAGCTTATAGGCAGACTTTATGATGACGGCGCCGGGCGCGGCCGTGCCCCCCACCCATATCGCCACGTCGTCGCCGCACTTATCTCTTATCCTGCTCAGTTGCTCATCTGCAGAAACCGCCGTCTGCTCCACTATCTCCTCGGCACATATCTCAACGCCCTGCCGCTTCGCCTCCTCCCTTATGGCGGGCAACGGCTCAAGGCCGTAGGGCACGTTGGGGTAGGCTAGGGCCAACTTAGGCTTGAGCCCCTTCCCCTCGAAATACTGCTTCACAAAAATCACGGCCGCCGCCGCAGCCTCATGGTAGGAGGCCATGGTGAAGAAGTTGTACGGGTTCTTAGTAAGCGACAGGGTGTAGCTCCCGGAGAAATAGGGAATCCCATCTTTGTTGATCTCGGGAGCCAGCGCCAGCGTGTCCCCGGTGCCCCACCCCGATATGGCCGCCACCCCCTGGCTCTTAAAGTATGCGTAGGCCGCCTGGGCCTCAGGTATTTTGTAGCCGTAGTCCCTTTCGACGCATACAAGCTTCACACCAAGCTTCTGGAGCTCGGTCAGCTCCCCTCTGTTTATTGCCTCTACGGCGGCTCTGACGCCGTAGGACCAAGGAACCCCCACGTCGGCAGTGGCGCCTGTCAAGTCGAAGAGACAGCCTATCTTCATCTCCTTAGTGACGGGGGCCTGCGTTGTCGTTGGGGGCTGAGTAGGAGAAGAGGTAGCGGTGGTTGGTTTGGGACTGGGTTGTTGTGTCATGAAGTAGGCCAACATGCCTAATGCAACTACAACCACCACCGCTATAAGGATAGGTAGGGTTTTGGCCATGGGGTTAGGAGTTATGTTATTTTTAAGTGTTGCCATAAACAAAAAAACATTGAACATTTATATTTATAAAAGGTATTTTATCTAAATGTTAAGACATATTTATATTCATTGTGGGATCTACTTTGATTCGGTTGTTGGATCTTGTGATTATACTTATATAATTACATATAATTTTAGATTTCAAGAAAGCATTATATGGCTGTCTAATCGCGGCAGTAAACGTTTTAATAATAAATATTCTTCGCCTCCTCATGAGGAAGGTGTTGAATTACATAAACGGCGAATTTAAGGCCTCCGCCTCAGGCGAGTTCGGCGTAAAGAAGTCGCCCATCGACGGTAGCCCTCTTGCGGAGGTGGTGCGGAGCGTGCGGGAGGACGCCAAGGAGGCTATAGACGCCGCCTATGAGGCGGTTAAGTCTTGGTCTGCGCTTCCCGCCATTCGGCGCGCGGAGTATCTATACAAGGCTCTGGAGGTGTTTAGGCAGATGCGGGAAGAGTTCATGAAGGTGCTTACCGAGGAGGGAGGAGGCGTCTACAGGAAGACGTGGGGGGAGGTGGTTTTCAGCGAGAGGCTTCTCTTAAACGCGGCGGAGATGGCGAGGCACTACGAAGGCAGGGTGCTGAGCTCAGACAGCGAGGCCACGATTTCCATGGTCTTCAAGAGGCCTAAGGGGGTTGTCGGCGTGATCACGCCTTGGAACTACCCGCTGTCTATCTCCATTAAGAAGGTCGCCCATGCCCTGGCCGCGGGCTCCACGGTGGTGTATAAACCAGCCAGCGACACGCCGATAACGGGCTGGTTGATAGCTCAGATGTTCCACAAGGCCGGGTTGCCTAAGGGGGTTTTCAATATGGTAGTAGGCCCCGGGGGAGTTGTGGGGGATGAGATAGTCACCAGCAAAAGGGTTTCCCACGTGACCTTCACCGGGGAGAGCTCCACTGGGAGAGAAATCGCCGCCAAGGCCGCAGGCACGCTTAAGACCGTGACGCTGGAGCTAGGAGGAAGCGACCCGCTGATAGTTCTGGACGACGTCGACGTGGACTACGCCGCGCGTCTCGCGGTTTTTGCGGCGTTTTTCCACCAAGGCCAGATATGCACCTCGGCCAAGCGCATAATAGTGCTGAGGAGCATCGCCGATAAGTTCATAGAGAAGTTCGTCTCCTACGTGAAACTTCTGAGAATCGACGACCCGAGGAGAGACGAGAAGGTGGATCAGGGCCCCTTGATAAACGAGGGGCAGGCCAAGTTGATGGAGGAGTTTGTCAAAGACGCTGAGGCGCGGGGCGGCAGGATCCTCACGGGCGGCGGGAGGAGAGGCGCCTACTTCGACCCCACGGTGGTCGTCGATGTGGATAGGAACTTCAGAATTATGCGGGAGGAGGTCTTCGGACCCGTGAGGCCCATAGTGGTGGTTGAGAGCGATGAGCAGGCCGTGGAGGTTGCCAACGACACCGAGTACGGGCTCAGTGGCGCCGTGCTCACGAATAACATCAACAGGGCGTTTAAGATCACTGAGGCCGTAGAGAGCGGCATGTTCCACATAAACGACGTGACGTTCCTGGAGGAGGCTCACGTGCCCTTCGGCGGGATTAAGGCCAGCGGCATAGGGAGAGAAGGCGGGGAGTACAGCTTCCACGAAGTCACCTACGACAGGTGGCTCACGGTAACTCTGAGGACTAGGAGGTTCCCCATACCCTCTGCCCTTAAATGATAAGGCTGGAGCGGAAGGGCCCCGTCGCCAAGCTGGTAATCGACAACCCGCCGCTCAACCTTATCACTCTGCAGATGAGGAGGGAGCTGGGGAGATTAGTTGGTGAGCTAGACGGGAGAGCGGTGAGGGCTCTCGTTGTCACCTCCGCCGGCGGAGTCTTAAGCGCCGGCGGCGACGTCACGGAGTTCCTCAACAGCTCGCCAAGCGACCTGCTGGAGTGGGGTAAGACAATAGAGATGTTGGCCGACCTCCCGTTTCCCACCATTGCCGTCGTCAAGGGCTACGCCTTCGGCGCCGGGTTTGAGATAGCTCTGTCTTGCGACATAAGGATTGCCTCGCGGAACGCCGTCGTGGGCCTGCCCGAGGTGCGGCTCGGCATGATACCTGCCAGCGGGGGGCTTACGCGTTTTGCGAAGATCCTCGGGCCTCGCGCCCTCTACCACCTGTTGCTGGGTCGCCGAATAGCCGCGGAGGAGGCGCTCAGGCTGGGGCTTGTCGACGAGGTGGTTGACGACGCAGACGCCAGGGCCGAGGAGCTGGCGTCGGAGCTGGCGGAGCTTCCGCCACTAGCTGTAAAGGCTTTGAAGGAGGCGGTATACGCGGCGGTGGACAGCCCCCTGAGGTCTGGGTACTTGGTGGAGAGGGCCTTTTTTGGGCTGTTGAGGTACAGCCAGGACTTCAGGGAAGGTATACACGCGTTTAAAGAGAAGCGCAAACCAGTTTTCAAAGGTGAGTAACTTCACTATTTTTAATTGTTAATAGTAATCTTTAAATTATTCTTGTTTTTGCAGAGGTATGGAATCTGGGTATCATGAACTTTACAAGGAGTCTGTGGAGAACCCGGGCGGGTTCTGGAGCGGCGTCGCATCGGAGCTTCATTGGCACAGGCGTTGGCGCTCTGCCCTTGACGGCGCGGCCCCCTTCTTTAGATGGTTCGCGGGTGGCGAGACAAACATCACGTACAACGCCTTGGACAGACATCCAAGCGACCGCTTGGCCTTTGTCTGGGCTGGCTCCGACGGGCGGGTTGAGCGGTACACCTACGGCGAGGTCTTGGAGAGGGTGCGGAGGTATGTGTGCCTGCTTCGGGGGCTTGGTGTGGGTAGGGGCGACAGGGTGACCGTTTACATGCCCATGGTGCCTGAGACGGCCTTTATCCTCTTGGCCGTGGCGAGGGTCGGGGCGGTTCATAGTGTTGTGTTTTCGGGCTTCGGCGTGCATGCCCTGGCTGAGAGGATAAAAGACTCCGGCTCGCGGCTGTTGATATCCGCGGATTTCATGTACAGAAGGGGGAAGAGGGTCGGCCTGCTTCAAAACGCTGAGGATGCCGCGAAGAGGGTCGGCGGCGTCCAGTTGCTTAGGTACTTCAGAGAGGAGCGGAGGTTTGAGGGGGAGGCCGAAGCCGGCGGATGCGCGGGGGAGCCGACGTGGGTTGAGGCCACCGAGCCGCTGTTTATCCTGTATACCTCCGGCACCACGGGGAAGCCCAAGGGGCTTTATCACGGCCACGGGCAGTATATGGTGTGGGCCTACGCGCACACCAAATGGCTCTTCGGCTTCAAGCCGGGCGATATTCTGTTCTCCACGGCTGACATCGGCTGGATAAACGGCCACACCTACGGCCTCTACGGGCCCCTCCTCAACGGCTCTGCCGTCCTCTGGTACGAAGACGCGCCTGACCACCCGCATCCAGGCAGCTGGTGGGAGCTGGTGGAGAAGATACGGCCAGCGTTTATATGGCTAGCCCCCACCGCCGTTAGGCTGTTGATGAGATACGGAGAGGAGTGGGTTAGGCGTTACGACACGTCATCGCTGAAGCTCGTAATCAGCGCAGGCGAGATCCTAGGCCACGAGCCCTGGAGGTGGCTTAGGGACAACGTGTGCAGGGGGCATGGATGCGAGGTAATCGAGACGTGGGGTCAGACGGAGAACTCCGGCTTCATAGCGGCACCAGGCGGGCTCGGGCTCGGCGGGATAAGGTACAAACAAGGCTCGGTGGGGCTTCCGTATCCAGGTCTCAAGATATCCGTGGTGGACGATAAAGGCGTCATGGTGCCGCCGGGCGTCAAGGGGCACGTGGTGGTGGAGCCGCCTACCCCGCCTGCCTTCGCCTTAGGCGTTTGGGGCGACCCGGAGAGGTGGGTGCAGACCTACTGGAACAAGTTCCCGGGGCTCTACTACACCGGAGATGTGGGGTATTACGACGAGGAGGGCTATCTCTACATACTCGGCAGGGGGGACGACGTGATTAAGGTGGCTGGCCACAGGCTTGCGCCGGCGGAGATCGAAAACGTGGTCATGTCTCACCCCCATGTGGTGGAGGCGGCCGCGGTTGAGGTTCCCGACGAGGTCCGGGGCTCCGTCTTGGCCATCTTCGCTGTTCCAAAAAGCGGCTTCAAGGTGGAGCCCGGCGAGATACTGGAACTTGTGAAGAGGGAGTTCGGGCCCGTGGCTGTGGTGTCGCGGGTATTCATCGTTGAGCGGTTGCCCAAGACGAGGACGGGGAAGATCATGAGGAGGGTGCTGAGGGCCGTCGCCTCCGGGTCTCTGCCGGGCGACTTGTCGACGCTTGAAGACGAGGCCTCGGTGGAGGAGATTAAGAGGGCTTTTGAGGAGCTGAGAGGAGCTTGGCGGCTTTCTTAACGGCTTTTATGATGTTTACGTAGCCTGTGCATCTACAGAGGTTTTTGACCGACAGCTTGAGAGTTTCGTCGTTTGCCGAGGGGTCCACGGAGTTGAGGTAGTCAGTTACCGTCATGACGAAGCCGTGTGTGCAGAAGCCGCACTGCGAGGCGTATTCCTCTAAAAACGCCCTCTGCACCGGGTGCAGTCCAGCCCCCATAATGCCTTTAGCAGTCCGTATCTCGTGTCCAGCCGCCTGGGGGGCGAAGACAGTACAGGACTTCACGGCCTTTCCGTCTAGCAGAACTGTACACGCTCCACATCTGCCCTCGTCGCATCCCCTCTTAACCTCAGTATAGCCCTGTCTCCGCAGGAGGTCCACCAACAGAAGACGCGGCTCGCCCTCCAGCTGGAGGGCGCGGCCGTTAACCACCACGGTTTCTTGGTTTCTTCCACGCCACCTCGTGATCTCCTCCTTTATGGGCAACCGCCACTGCCCGGCGGAGGCCTCCCTTATAAGCCGCGTCAAGGCCGTCGGGAGTATCTGCCGCTTCTTCTCAAAGGCGAGGTGCGGATCGTCGTATGGCTCGCCGTCGGGGAATAAACCCACCGCCTTCGTAGCCGCATCCTCGGAGAGCTTTTCTCCGTCAAACGCGCCCTCCACTACGAAGGGCCATGTGTAGTAGCCGCCTACAGCAAGCCGGGACTCCTTCACAATGCCGTCTTCCAGCCTCGCCGCTAGGGACAGAATAAGGCTGGGGTACGAGGCGCCCCCCACCTTCAGCACGTAGGTGCCCTGTATGTCCCAGCTGGGCACCTCAACCTCCACTATAATCTCGTCGGGTTCCAAGGCCGTCTGGTAAGGCCCCAACACTAATTCCGTCATCTTCACCGCACGGACGCCGCGGCTGGATCTGGCGCGTACCGTGGCGTCAAGCGCCAACAACGGCGGTATGTAGTTAGCCGCGGGGTCCGCATGTGCCAACGAGCCTCCCAAGGTCCCCCTGTTCCTCACCTGTAGATCTGCAATCATCCACGCCGCTTTGCTCAGCGCCGGCGCCCAGCTGACCACCTCCCTCAGCATCGCCACGTCATTGTGTATTAGAAGAGCGCCGAGAACCAGCGAATCCCCACGTCTCACCACGTAGCGAAGCTCGTCCAGTTCGAAAATATCCACCAAGGTATCCACCTCTATGAGCCGTAGCTTGAGGAGGGTGGAAAGCGACTGCCCGCCTGCCAGCGGCTTAGCGCCTGCCTTCACAGCTTCGAGCGCATCTTCGACGCTTCTGGCCTTGATGTACTTAAACTCCTTGGGATACGCCGGCCTCATACCACTAAGTCTATGGGCAACCTGTTTATTGAGATGCCAAGTAGGTCAGACACTGCGTTTGCCACGGCGGCTGGGGCGCCCATCACCGGCCCCTCCCCCGCGCCGTAGGCGCCGGAGGGCAAGTAGCCGGCCGGGGTCTCGAAATGTATAAGCTCTACCGAGGTGTCGAGGAACTCTGCAAGGGAGACGGAGCCGTAGGTATCCAGCAGAAGCGACTTCGGGATTCCGTCTTCGCCGAATTTCAGCTCCTCGTACAGCGCCATAGCCACCCCGTGGTGTATTCCTCCATGTAGCTGGCCGTCCAGCAACTCGCGCTTCAAGATTCTCCCCGCGTCGTGGGCCACCACGTACCGCACCACCTTGAGCTCCCCATCTTTTAGCTCGACCACGGCGAGGTGGGCTTGGATCGCGTAGGCCGCGGACGAGTTAACCCTGTCCCCCACGGGGGCCTTGACGGTGGGGGGATGGAAGTATTTAACAACGCTTAGGCCCCCCTCTAGTCCCTCCGGCAGGCTTCCCGGGTCCCAGTGGGCGGCCGACGCGATTTTCTTGATGTCTATACGTCTCTGTGGGCTCTCCGCGTCGTATACGTATCCCTCTTCGTATCCCGCCCTCTTTGCGCCAAGCATGGCGGCTCCGAGGAGTATAAGCTTCTCCTTCAGCAACCTGGCGGCTTCTATTGCGGCGCTTACGGTGACGGGGGCGAAACGACTTGAATAGCTACCGCTGGAGAGAGACCATGTGTGCGCAGTGTCGACGCGGAAGGTCACCACCACGTTGTCGGGCCTTATGCCGAGCTCCCTCGCCACCACCTCCGCGAGGACCGTCTCGTGGCCCAGCCCCTCGTTTGTGGCGTTGACGAACACCTGCACGACGCCTGAGGGGTCCACTGACACGGTCACGTACTCGCCGGCGCCTGAATGTGGATATTTCCGCTTATCAGCCTCCATCGCCACGTCTACGTAGCCCAAGTTGGTGCCGCTGGGCTCCACGACAACGGCGACACCAACCCCGACCTTCCTGCCCCTCTTCTTCTCCTCAAGCCACCTCCGGTACTCGGGCTCCAGCGCCTTAACCACCGCCTCGTAGTTCTGGTGGGGATAAAGGCCGCCTGTGGCTGTCTCGTAGAAATTTGTCCCGGCTATTCTCAACGGGAACTCCCTTATTAAATTCATGAGGCGAAACTCTAAGGGGTCCATGCCTAGGCGTCTTGCGGCCTCGTCTACGGCTCTCTCTAGGGCGAAGTAGAACTGAGGCCCGCCGTACCCTCTGTTGAGACCGGTGGGAGGCCTATTTGTGAAAACCACCGTGTAGTGAGCCTCTATGGCTCTTATGTCGTACGCGCCGTTTAAGTTCCCGTGGACTCTAAACAAAGCGCCGGGCTCAGGCGGCCTCAGATAAGCGCCTACGTCCTCGATGAAGCGGTAGCGCACAGCCGAGATCTTCCCGTCGCTTCTCACCGCCAGCTCCACTTGGCCTATCCTCTCGCCGTTGCAGCTACTGCCTACAAAGCTCTCCTGCCTAGTCTCTACCCACTTAACTGGTACGCCGGCAAGCCGCGAGGCGGCGGCGGCGAGCACTACGTAGGGATATATCGAGTACTTAATGCCGAAGCTCCCCCCGATGTCTCTAGGGGTTTTAAAATCGATCTGGCTCGTGGAAAGGCCGAGCGCGCGGGCGACGAAGTATATATACAGCATAGGCCCTTGGGCGTTGGCGACCACGTGAACCAAATCGCCGGTCCACCAGGCGATGACGCCGTAGGGCTCAAGCGGCATCGCGGTGTGTCTAGGGAACCTGAAGTCGAACTTAACCACGTGGTCTGCCGTGTCAAACGCCTTATCCACATCGCCGAACTTCATCCGCCTATCCATGGCGATGTTGGACCCCAGCTCTTCGTGGACAAGCACCTCCCCCCTCAGGGCTTGTTGAATAGACGCCACAGGCTCAAGCGGTTCAAAATCCACATAGACGTAGTCCAGAAGATCCACAGCCTTGTAAATATCCCTAGCCATCACCACAGCCACAGGCTCGCCGAAATACCTGACCTTACCCGCGGCAAATGGGTAGTAATTCACAGGTAGATTCATGGCGTTTGGGAAGGGGTTCTTCACAACCCTCCTCAGCTCCTCGGGGCCGTAGGCTACCCCGCCCTTCTTCCACACGTCGGAGAGATCTACTCTGAGGATCTTGGCATGTGGATACGGGGATCGGTAGATGGCCATGGCCATCGTGCCCGGCGGCGTTGGAAGATCGTCCATGTACTCGCCAGTCCCCGTGACCGCCCTAAGCCCCTCCCTATATGTCATGGCAACTCCTCCACGAAATACACCTTTCTGAGTTTTTTATAGAACGCCACCTTGCTGTTTACGAAACTCAGTAGTTCATCCTCTGTAACTTCCCCCCTCTTAACCACATACGCCACAGGTATTTCGCCCACCTCTGGATCGGGCTCCCCTTTTACAACAGCCCTCTCCACGGCGGGGTGGCGTAGCAGTATTAACTCGAGATCTCTAGGGAATACGGGGTACCCCTTATACTTGATCATCCTTTTCTTAACACCGGCGAAGTATAGCAAACCTCTTTCGTCTACTTTAAACAGATCCCCCGTCTTGAGGAAGCCGTCTGGCGTGAACACGCGCCGGGTCTCCGCCTCATCACCGTAACGTCTCATGTTCCACGGCGACCTTACAAGAAGCTCGCCATCTTCTGCAAGCTTCACCTCAACCCACGGCAGTGGAAGACCAACCGTGCCCTTAACCTCCTTTAGCTGTGGAGGCTGGAAAGACACCACAAGCCCCTCGGTTAAGCCGTAAACCTGGACTATCGGCACGCCGGCGGCCTCCTCGAACATTCTCTGCACGTCCGGCGGAAGATAGGCGCCGCCAGAGACAGCATACCTCGCATCGAGCCTGCCGATGCCCGTCTTCACTAACTCGGCATACAGGGTTGGGACGCCCACGATGACGGTGGCCCTCCGCGCGGCCTTCACAGCCTCAGAAGCCTCGAACCGCGGCATGAGGACAACGGCGGCTCCGACCCACAGCGCAGCCAGCGACGTGACGAGCCCGAGGACGTGGGTGAGCGGGGCGGTTACGAACACCACGTCGTCATTTCTTAATTGCATCGCCGCGGCTAGGCTTTGGGCACACCTCCACACACTCTCTGAGCCGTGGATGACCTGCATGGTCCGCCCCGCCACGCCGGCGTAGTACATAACCGCCTCGCCAAGTCCCCCGGGCCGCGGACCGGCGAGCCCGGACCCAAGCATATTCACGGTCCTCCCAGCCAGAGACTCTCTGTTTCTCTCCCATACCTCGTCGTCTATCAGGACCACGTCAGGGCTGAAATCAGCCAGCTGGAACGCGAAGTCCTCGGAAACCGACAGAGGATCTATTAAGGCCACTGTGGAGGGGGAGGTGAGAAGACCAACCACAGCGGCGAGAGCCTCCGCGGAGCTCCTAGCAGAGAAGAGCGCTCTCGCAGCCGTCCGGTAGAGCGAGGCTCTGTGTGCGAGCTCGCGGTAGGTCAGCTTCTTACTGCCGTCGTCAACGGCTAGCTTATCGCCTTGTGCCTTAGCCCAGAACTCTATCATAGCTTCTTGAAGTAGTACCATCTACCTCCTTCGAGTTCGCCGATTTCCCACACCACCTCGTCGCCGATATTTACGGCCCCCTCCTTTACGTACCCCGGGAGCTGGAAGTCTCCGAATTTGGCTATCGCCACCGTGTAAGGCGTCGTGAACCTGCCGTTTGAGACATGGACTACGCTGTAGCTCAAAACGGTCCCCCTCCTAGGCACATCCTCGGCTTTTGCCTCGCCGCCGCAGTAGATGCAGACGGGAGAATAGGGAAAGAAGGCGCCGCCGCACTTGACGCAACGCCCGCCCACAAGCCTGCCCTCGGCGACGTATTTCAGCGTCATACCGCCCGCAGTATGTGGACGACTGCGGCGGAGTTCACGCCGCCTTCGTTTACAGCGATTCCGACCCGCGCGCCGGTGTTTCTGCCGTATGCCCTCCCCGTAAGTTGCAGATAAACCTCATATATCTGCGCTAGGCCTGTGGCGCCTATGGGGTGTCCCCTGGCCTTCAGCCCCCCGCTGGGGTTCACAGGTATTGAGCCCTCCAGCGACGTGGCGCCCTCTCTAACCAGCTTGTAGCCCTCGCCTCTCTTGGCGAATCCCAGAGCCTCGTACATCAACACCTCGTTTATCGTGAAGGCGTCGTGCACCTCGGCGACCTCAACGGCCTTGGGCGTCAGCCCAGCCCTATTGTAGGCCTTGGTCGCCGCCTCCACCACAGCCTTGGGATACGTTATGTCTGGTCTCTGCGAGGCGCTGAGCGTATCGGTGGCCACGGCCGAGGCGATGACCTCGACCGCGGGGGTGGGGGCCTTCTTCGCGACCTCCTCAGAGGCCACCAGGGCCACGGCGGCCCCGTCGCTTATCGGCGCCGCGTCGTACAGCTTGATGGGAGTCGCGATGGGCCTGCTAGCTAGGCACTCCTCGGGGGATATGGCCCGCTGGAAGTGCGCCTTTGGGTTCCTGGTGGCGTGGCGGTGGTTCTTGACCGCGACCATGCAGAGGTCCTCCTCCGAGGCCCCGTATAGGTACATGTACCTCCTAGCCACCATCGCGTAGTGCGCCGGTATCGTGACGCCGCTTCTCTGGTCTATGTAGTGGCTGGCGGCCATCAACGCGTCGGTGACAACCTCTGTGGTGGCGGCAGTCATCTTCTCGACGCCCACGGCGAGAGCCGCCTTCACCTCGCCTGACTTAACCGCCATGTAGGCGGAACGGAGGGCAAGAGCCCCAGCGGCAGCGCATGCCTCAACTCTGTACGCCTCCCGGGGCAGAAGCCCCAGCGCCTCCGCGGCTAACGTGCCGTACATGATCTGGTGTTCGTAAACCTCAGACTGAACCCCCACATATATGGCCTCAGCCACCGTAGGGTCTACCCCCATCTCGACGAGCTCCTTATATGCCTCTAGAAGAAGCTGTCTGCCGTCCTCTTCCCGTCTTCCAATACGAGACATGCCGACCCCAATTATGAAAACACCCATGCAGTAGCTATTAGCGATGTTTTTAAATGTTGTATTATTAAAAGCATTTAAAGGGTTTCGGTAAGGACTATAATGTTGTCCGAAGAACACAAACTCGTCAAAAAAACAGTATCAGAACTTGTAGAAAAATTCGTAAGGCCTAAGACGAGGGAGATAGACAAGGGGACCTACCCCCGCGACGTGTTGAGGCTGTTGGGAGAGCAGGGCTTGTTAGCCCCCATGTTGCCCCCGGAGTACGGCGGCGCCTCCGCCGACACGTTGACCCAGGTGCTGATCATCGAGGAGCTCGCCAGAGCCAGCCCCGCGGTGGCGACTATCGCCGAGATTCAAGGCTCCATGATTGCGCATAACATATACGAATTTGGTAACCGTGTGCAAAAGGAGGACATCTTGCCTAAGATAGCCTCAGGCGACTACATAGCGGCCTTCGCCCTATCTGAGCCTTGTTGCGGCTCTGACGCCGCCGCCATAGAGACCGCGGCTGCACGCCAGGGGGGAGTCTGGGTGATAAACGGCACGAAGCTGTGGATAACCTCGGGCATGTACGCAGACTACTACCTTCTCTTCGCCCGCACAGGCCCAAAGGAGGGTAGGCACAAAACCATAACCGCGTTTTTACTGAAGCGGAGCAGTTGCGTAGAGACCTCGCCTATTGAAGTAATGGGAATAGGAGGCTCCGGCACTGCCGAGGTGAAGCTCAACGGCTGTGAGGCCTCAGACGACGACGTCGTCGGCGAGGTCAACGGCGGCTGGAAAGTCGCAATAAACGGGATAAACATGGGCCGGCTAAACGTAGGAGCTCTCTCCCTGGGCATAGCTGAGGAGGCGCTCGCCCAGTCCATGGACTACGCCACGAGGCGCGAGGCCTTCGGGCGGAAAATAGCGGAGTTTCAAGTGATACAGCACTATATAGCGGAGATGTATATAAAGACTGAAGCCCTCCGCTCCCTTGTCTACACGGCCGCTAAGATGCGCGACGCAGGCGACCCCCAGTTCCCCCTCTATGCCCAGGCCGCCAAGGTGCTTGGGTCCCGCACAGCCGTCGAGGTGTCTAGAACCGCGGTTCAGATGCTGGGCGGCTACGGCTACTCAAAAGACGCCCACGTAGAGATGTTGTATAGAGACGCGAAAGTCACCGAGATCTACGAAGGCACCAACGAAATAGTGCTAAACACGCTCTATAAGCTCCTAACCAAGGGCTGAACCTCTGCCGACATCCACCCTCGCCTTTGGGGGACTGGGCAAGGCGTGAGGACGTCAACAAGATGAGGAACGAGCCAGAATTTATGAGTAGAAGAGCTGAGATGGCTCTCGCAGAAAGAGTTTTGCGGCGTGTTTCACGACAGCTGGCGGAGATGCCTCCTACACGAGGCGGAGCTTCTTCGGCGCCGTGGTATGTGGAGGCGCTTAGGTGGTTACGCCTATCTGCCGTATTATTGCGTAGGGGGCGTTTGCGGGCGTTGGCATGTCCCACCAGTAGACCTGTTTCTGCGCCTTGGACAGCTCAGCCACGTTTCTCACCACGTTTTCCATGGTGTCGGCTATGCGGATGTACTTAACCACGGCCGCCGGCCTGCCGTCTTTGACCTCAAGCGCCACGTCGCGGCCCACCGTGGAGAACTGCCCAGTCTTCACGTTTTGGTACCGGGTGTACCAGTTGCCGTGTATGTAAAAGCCGTTGCGGAGATCCGCCAGCAACGCCTCCAACTCCGCCGGCCCGTCCCCCGGAGCGATCTCCACGTGGCCCGGCGCAGGCCTGGCCCAGCCGTAGAGGGCGTGGCCCGTGGGCTCCATCCCCAGGGCGTGGGCTGTCCGCCTGGTGTGGATGAAGCCGCTGAGGACGCCCCTTCTGTATACCTCGACGGGTCTCGGCGGAGTCCCCTCGAAGTCGAAGGGGACGTAGCCGTGTGCCGACTCGTCGTAGGTCTTCTCCACAACGGTGAGTAGCTCGGAGGCCGCCTGCCTCCCCACGTCCTCCTTCGTGTAGCGGGAGCTGTTGGCCACGACCTCGGAGCCGTTCGTCCAGAAGTACAGCAACTCCCCCACGAGGTGCCCAAACACGAGCGGGGACAGGAGAAAATCCGCCTTGGTGGGCTCTATACGTCTCTGCGGCAGTCCCTTGGCCAGGGAGAGGAGTTGCGAGTTTTCTTCGCCTAGTTTCTCCGCCTTGATGTCGGCGATGCGTCTACCGGCGGTTGCGGCCGTGGCGGAGAGCTCGCCTAGAAAAGACCGCATGGCCATATAGACCCTGTTGACGGCGTACTGGCCCCCGCGCCCAGTCGAGTCCTCGTACTCAACTTCGACGTAGGATAGGTTGACGACGCCTGCACTTCTTTCTACCCCAGCCGCGGAGTCCACAGCCTTCTTCACAAGGTCAGGCAACTTCTCAAAGTCCTCCGGAGACTCGCGGCGGGTTGGGGGCCGCGGCCCCTCCACAGGCACGTAGAGGGGGTCCTCTGGAAGAGACGCCAGCCTCTTCACGGCCTCCTCTATCTGCGCCAGGTCGGGGGTTCCCGTGGCGCTTAAGAAAGTAGTCCTTCTGCCCTTGGCTAGGTATATGTAGGTGTTGTCCACGTCCCAGCTCTTGAAGGCGGTGATTTCGTTGTTGGCGAAGCGGACCATGTAGTTTCTGACTCTCGTCTTCACGACGACGGCCTCGTCGACGTGGCGTTGCAGAATCTTCAGAATCATGGCACCACCCTGAGGTTTCTACTTCTGAAGGTGGGCCCGCCCATGGTCACGGGGACGCCTTGCGACGGGTTGCCCTTGCCGCACGTGCCTACGAAGAGCTGGAAGTCGCGCCCCACGGCGTCTACATTCCCCCACAGCTCTGGGGTGTCCACCTCGATGAAGCCCTTGATTGGCTGTTGCAGCTCGCCGTTTTCGATGAGGTACCCCTCGAAGATGCCGTATCTGCCGGAGTACCTGGTGTCGTTTATGTTCCACTCGGTGTAAGACGCCACATATATCCCCCGCCTAGTGTCCCGTATGATCTCCTCAGGCCTCCAGTCGCCTGGCTCGAGGTAGGTGTTGGACATACGCGGTATGGGCTCCCTGTCGAAAGCCGACGCCCGCGCCCCCGCGTTGCTGTGGACGCCCAACACCGCGGCGTATTGCCTGTTTGTGATAAACTCGGTGGCCCAGCCGCCCCGCACCAGTTGCTTGGGCCTGGCCACCACGCCCTCCTCGTCCACGAGGTAGAAGCCGTAGGTGCCCGGCAACGCCGGGTAGTCAGTGATGTTTACCAAGTCGCTCCCGATCTTAACTCTGAGGTTCCCCGGCCTTAGGTAGGACTCGCCAGCCTCCGCCCCCTCCCTGCCGTAGATTCTGTCGAGCTCGAAGGGGTGGCCTATGGATTCGTGTACGAGTATCCCCGTCATCTCCGGGGCGAAGACCACGTCGTATCTCCCGGGCGGGACGGGGCGTGCCTTCTCCAGAAGCGCAGACACCTTCCGGGACTCCTCCTCCACCGCCTTCTCCGCGCCCCGTAGGGAGTCGGCCGAGGTGCCGCCGAGGAATACATCCCTCTGGAGGCTGCCGAGAGACGGCTCGTGTTTGATAAACATGCCGAATACGTAGACCCTGGGTATCTTGCTGTAGGCGTCCGCCCCGTCGCTAGTCAATACGCGCTTCTCCGTCGTCCATATATTGACGTAGAAACGCCGCACGGTCAAGTCCTTAGCGGCGTATTCGTCGAGAGTCTTCGCCAGCTCCACGGGGTCTAGGGGGATGTCTGGGAGGCTGTAGCTGAACTTGGCCAACCCCTCCCCGCTGAGCGCCACCGGGCTCTTCCGCACCCTCCCCGCGGCCTTGGCGAGCTTAACCGCCCTCTCAACGGCGCCGAACACGTCCTCGAGCTTCATGCTGGGCGCGGCGGCGAACCCCAAGCCGCCCCCCGCCACCGCCCTGACGGCGACGCCCTGCGAGGAGTATGATACGGCGAATTCAAACTGCCCGTTTCTCAGCCCCGCGGCTGAGCCTGAGTCCCTTTGCCACCTGACCTCCACATAGGAGGCGCCGAGTAATAAGCCGTAGTCCAGGGCCTTGACAAGTAATTCCTCCATAGGCGCGTCGGCTTAGTGGTTTTAATTATTTACTTTTTAAAACGCCGGCTTTTTTCGCCAGCGGAGTGGGCTCCTCTGGCACGAGGCCCTCGGGTCTCAGCGCTATTATGGCTAAGGCTATGGCCCCGAAGAGGATATACGCCAGCCAGACTGGGTCGAAGCCTAAGACTGCCGAAAGTTCATATTTGTAAATGTCTATCAACCTACGGAGCGTCACGAATATGAAGACGCCGTTGACTACGCCTAGGTTGTTGCCCATGCCGCCTAGTATCATCATTAGCCAGGGGTAGAAGGTGTAGGTAATTCTGGTGAAAGAACCTGCAAAAACCGCGCCGACGTACAGGGCGTATAGAGCGCCTGCCACGGCGGAAAGAGCCCCTCCTATGGCCAACGCCCAAAGCCTCAGCCTAGTCGCAGAGCGGCCCATAACCTCCACGAGCTCTGGGTCTTCTCTATGAACCCTCAAAGCCCTTCCGTAGGGGGAGCTGGTCACCCTCTCGGTTAGGAGGTACAGCAGAAGCGCCGCCGCGCCCGTCAACAGACTTGCCCCTAGGTAACGCGCGGCGCCTCCGCCGAAGATCTTCTCGAGAAATGGCGGAAGCGAGACGCCGAGGGTCCCGCCTACGAGCGGCTCGTAGTACCTCCCGACGTAGAAAAGGAAGTCTCCAAGCGCCAAGAGGGTTATGGCTAGGTAGTCCTCTCTAAGCCTCACCGCCGGCGCCGCCATCGCCATGCCTAAAGCGGCGCCTACCGCGGCGGAGAGGATCAAAGCCGCGGAGACCAGCGCCGCGGAGGTCCAGAGATCTAGAGCCTGCGAGAGGGCGGAGACGACGGCCGGGTTGTCGTAGACGAAGTCGCCTTTCACGCCGTATACGGCCATGGCGACTCTGGGGATAAGCCCGCCCACTACAAAAGCGCCGGCAGTGACCGTGAGGACCTTCCCGAAGTTAGGTATGCCGCCTATGCCCGCCTCTAGGTTCAACGAAAGCGCGATTACCGCAAAAATCGCCACGTCGACTACGGAACCCAAGACGTAGGAGAGGAGGTCTTGGCCGGTTAAGGCCACGAAAGCCGCCGACAGGAGGTATAGGTAAAGCCCTATGAGACTTATCCACCTCATTTCCTCCTGCCGAGCGAAGTCAAGCCGCGTGGTAGGACGAGGAGAGACAAAGCCACAGCGATGAGAGGCAACAGCGGCCTGTACTGAAGGACTAGGTAGGGCTCGCCCGTCGCCGCAGAGGCGACCCACGTGGCGAGAGGCACCTCTACGAAGCCCATGAAATAGGCGCCGAGTATTGCGCCGAAGACGTTGGTGAGGCCGCCTACTATGCTGGCGGCGAAGATGTTGGCCAGCATCATCCAGCCGGTGTCGGGCTCTACGGAGAAGTAAAGAGTAAACAAGGCGCCGGAGTAGCCTGCCAGCAGACCCGCTAGGACCCAGGCGATTAAAAAGGCCTTGTCCACATCGATGCCGAGAGATCTTGCAAGTTCTTCGTTCTCCACGGCGGCTCTCAACGCGACTCCCAGTTTTGTCCTGTAGAGGAAGAGGTAGAGAGAGAAGGCCACGGCCACCATGATCAAAGGCCCCGCCACGGCGAGCCCTTGGATGTTTGCTATGTGGAAATCCGCGCTTTTCAAGGTGTAGCCTCTGGTAAAGACGGCCCAAGCCCTGCCGAAGTAGTCAGCGGCGGCGTTGAGGACGCCGAGGAGAATAACGTTGTATGCCATAGACGCCATCATGAGTATAATGGGAGACGCGCCGCGCCTGTAGATGGGCAACAAGGTGTAGTAAAGCGCTACCGAGGCCGCGGCTGAAAAGGGAAGCGCCACGAGCCCAGATAAATACGGCGAGATTCCAAACCGCTGAGTGAGGACAAGCGCCGTGAGCGTCCCAACTCCCATAACTGCGCCGTGGGCGAAATTCGGCACTTTAGTGGTGAGAAAGGTCATGGTGAGCGCCACCGCGGAGATCGCCAACACGCTAGAATACATAACGCCGTCGAGAGCCACGTGGGGGGAGAACAAAAGCGCCGCGGCCCACCCCACGACGAGGACGGCAACCACAACCCAGATGTCAAGCTTCATAGCCTTTCACGAAGACAACATTTTTAAAGTATAAGGAACCGGCCTACATGAATACGAAAACAATTGGCATAGTAGTAGGCATAATTGTGTTGGCTTTAGCCGCCGCCATACTGCTCTTACAGGGACCCGCAACCGCCCCTCCCACCACGACTCCGACGACGACAACTCAGCCGAAGACCACTACGCCCACTCAAACACAGCAGACAACCACCACAACAGCCCCTCTTGCCACGACTCCGACGACGACAACCACAACTACGTCTACTCAAACACAGCAGACAACCACCACAACCGCCGCGGCGTGTAGCTGGAAGCTGGTCGGTATGTACATAGCATCGGAGGACAAGGTTGTTCTCGGTGCGCCGCAGCCGGTCCAGCCGCCTCCTGGAGTAAAGACTCCGGTCATAGTCAACACCACCGCTACGCAGGTATCCCGAGTTGTGGACATAGGGGTGCTCCAGCCTCTGTCAGGCCGGCTCGGCTCCCTAGGCGAGCTCGCCAGAGCCGCCGCGGAGCTCGCCGCAGAGGACGTAAATCGCTACCTCACCAGCATAAACGCGCCGTTTAGAGTAAGAGTCCTCGCCGACGACACCCAGGCCGACCCCGCCGTGGCTCTAGACAAGTTGAAGTCGTTGCACGCCAAGGGCGTTAGGTACTTCGTCGTGAGGACCTCCGGCGAGGTACGTCAAATGAAGCCGTATGCAAATGAAAACAAGCTCATCCTAATCTCGGTCTCCTCCACGGCTCCCGGCCTAGTCACATCCACAGACTACGTCTTCCGCCTCCCGCCGGACGACACAAAACAAGCCAAGGCCTTAGCCACCGTCCTCAAGTCCCAGGGCGTCAAGGCGGTGGTGATCATACACCGCAACGACGACTGGGGACGCGGCCTGGCTAACCAGCTGAGGTCTCTCCTAGAGGGGCAGATGGAGGTTACGGTAGCCGCGGCGTACGACCCCCAGAAGGGCGAGTTCTCCGCCGAGGTTAGCACATTGGCGGACAAAGTCTCCGCCGCGGTGTCTAAACACGGCGCCGACAAGGTGGCGGTGGTGGCCCCCGGCTTCGCGGAGCTTCAGTCCATATTCTTAACCGCCGCCAACTATCCTGTGTTGAGCCAAGTGAAGTGGTACGGCACCGACGGCTCCACCGGTCTCAAGGAGCTCACAGACCCCAAGGTTTGTCAATTCGCAACTAAGGTAGGCGGCTTCGTCAGCACTAAGTTCGCCCCCGCCCGGAGCCCCTACTACCAGAGGGTAAGGGAGTACCTACTGAGCAAATTTGGGAGGGAGCCAGACGCCTACGCCTACAACGCCTACGACGCGGTGTGGCTCATAGCCTACACCATACTTGAAAACGGCGGCGACGCCGACACTGCCAAGTTCTTCGCCAAGTTCCCCGAGGTGGCCGCCAAATACTTCGGCGCCTCTGGACTCACGCGGCTTAATCAAAACCACGACAGAGACACCGCCGACTATGAGCTCTGGGCCCTTGCTGGAAGTTAGCGGAGTAGTTAAAAAATTCGGCGGGTTGGTCGCCCTCGACGGGGTGGACCTCGCGGTAAACCCCGGCACTTTTTCCATCCTCGCAGGCCCCAACGGCTCCGGCAAAACCACCCTCCTCAACGTAATCTCAGGCATATACAGACCAGAGAGGGGGAGGGTTGTCTTTGGCGGCGTCGACATAACCCACGCGCCGCCGCATGTAAGAGCGCGGCGCGGCATAGCGAGGACGTTTCAGACGCCGCGGGTCGCCGCAAAACTCTCTGTCCTAGACAACGTGGTGTTTGGCGCAGTCGCCGCGGAGTCCCCCCTGGATCTCCGGTGGAGGAGTAGAGAGGATAAGTTGGCAAGACGTGCCCTCGAAATCCTCAAGCTGGTCAACCTAGACCACATGTGGGATAGGCCGGCGGCTCATCTAAGCGGGGGTCAGCTGAAGCTTCTCGAAATAGCGAGGGTCTTGATGGCCGACGCGAAGTTGATATTGATGGACGAGCCCGGCGCCGGGCTGAACCCCGCCCTGGCTAAACAACTCTTCGAGTTTATGCGTGGCCTAGCCCGCCGCGGCTATACGCTTCTCGTGGTTGAGCACCGGCTCGACTTGGCTGCGGACTACGCGGATTACATGTACGTGCTCTATAACGGCCGGGCCCTCTCCCACGGAAGGCCAGACGTGGTGCTGTCTGATAAAAAGGTAATAGAGGTGTTTATGGCATGATAAGAGTCGAGGGCTTAGACGCAGGCTACGGCAAGCTTCAAGTGCTCTTTGACATAAACTTCGTGGCGAAGCCGGGGGAGATAACGGCCGTGTTAGGCCCCAACGGCTCTGGGAAATCTACTCTCCTCAAGGCCATCTTTGGCATCGCCAAAGTCTACAGAGGCTCCATCTACATACACGGCGAAGACATCACCAAGCTCCCTACACACGAAAGAGCCCGCAGAGGCGTGGCATACGTGTCCCAGGTGAGAAACATCTTCGCCTCTCTTACGGTACTAGAGAACCTGCGGATGGCTGCCTATCAGCTGAGCCAGGCGGAGTTCGAAAAGAGACTCGACGAGGTTCTACACATCGTCCCGCTTAGAGAGATGCTGAGGAGACCGGCTAACGAGCTCAGCGGGGGGTGGAGGCAGTTGGTGGCTATCGGGATGGCTCTGGTGAGGCGGGCCACGGTCTTCATGTTAGACGAACCCACCGCACAGCTCGCGCCGAAGATGGCTGAGGAGGTGATGGCCGTCGTGAAGAAGTTAAAAGACGCCGGCTACACTGTGGTGCTCGTAGAACAAAACGTAAGAAAGGCGCTCGAGGTCGCAGACCAGGTCTACCTGTTGGTAAGCGGAAGAGTCCACTGGAGGGGGACTCCGGAGGAGTTGCTCAAAGAAAAAGAACTGGGGCGGATATACCTAGGGCTCGCCGCCCAGTAGCAAACGAAGTACCCCGTAGGGAGCCCGGAGCCTCAGCCCCACAGGCCACGCTAAACCTTGGCGCGGGCAACTCTCTTCCCGGCGGCCGACTTCTTCGCGGTGGGCATAGCCGCGGTGTAGCTCCATGACCTTTGCGGTGGTTACCCTCTTCGTGCCGTCGATACTATTCAGAAATACGCCGCGTTGCCGGTGTGGGCTCATCTCCGCCGCGGCGGTTACATACGTGTTGAGAAAAGGTCTTCTAACTCCCGCCGACGTGGCGCCTGTTCTATATGCGGCGTGGCGCTCGCTCAGAAAGATGCTACCCGCCCGGGTCTCCGCCTACTTCAACATCAACGCCAAGAGGAAGAGAGTGAGTATTGGGCTGGATGCTTTATACATCTTCCACATGGCTTCGTCGGACTTCTTCTTCAGGGCGAGGATGCTTGTGGCCAGCGTGGCGGCTACGCCTATTAACACCAAAACGAGGCCGGCGGCTCCACTTCCAAAAAGGAAGTAGAGAAGGAGGATGTAGGCGGCGCTGGCGATGTTGAGGAGGGAGATTATGACCACAGCCTTCTCCTCTTTTACGAGGACGGGCAACATCGGGACGCTGGCCTTTCTGTAGTCTTGTCTATACCGATGAGCCAGAGCCCATATATGCGACGGGATCCAGAGATAAATGGCGAAGGAGATGAGCAACGCCGGGAGATCAACCGTGCCCTTGGCCAAGGCGTAGCCCCCGAGGAAGGTGGCGTTGCCGGCGAAGCCCCCGCCCAATATGTTGAGCCAAGTCCTCCTCTTGAGCCACATGGTGTAGACCACCGCGTAGGAGAACCAGCCCAGGACCACGAAGAGGCCGGGGAGCGGCCCCAGCAGGTAGAACCCGGCGGCGATGCCCGCCGCAGACAGCGCCAAGGAGTATATCAACGCGTTGCCGGGGGGCACCAGACCAGCCGGGAGGGGCCTCTTGGCTGTTCTCGCCATAAGTGCGTCTATGTCCCTCTCCCAGTAGTGGTTGAAGGCGGCGGCTCCGCCGGTGGAGAGCGCGGCGGCGAGTAGCAGCGAGGCCAGCTTGTTCCACTCGATCTGCGGCGCCGCGTATATATAGCCAGCTGCACTTGCCAATATAAGTAGCCAGATTACTCTCGGCTTAAGCAAAACTATATAGGGGTTCACGCCGAAATCTTCATCTCTCTTTAAAAGCTTTACCTGCAACGGGGGTTGCCGTCGGAAACTGTTTTAAAACTAGTTGAGGGTAGAGCCATGAAAATCGAGGGTGTAATAGCTGCGACGGTTACCCCGTTTACAAAAGATGGGGTGAACTACGGGGGGTTGAAGACGCTCCTCTCTAAGGTCGTGGAGGCTGGCTACCACGGGGTCTTCCCCACCTCCTCGACGGGCGAGGTCACTAAGCTCACCCCCGAGGAGAGGGTGAGGGTTATGGAGGTGGCTAAGGAGGCGGCGGGGGGCAAGGCGCTTGTGGTGGGGGGCACGGGGACGGGCGACCACCTATCCACCATAGAGATAGCCAGGAAGTACAGAGAGGTGGGGGTGGACGTGCTTCTCATCACGCCGCCTTACTACATCCAGTACGACTGGGCCGCTCTCTACGCCTTCTACAAGAAGGTGTTAGATAAGGTGGACATGCCTACGATCCTCTACACCATCCCGCTGGCCACCGGATACAACATACCGGTGGAGGTCTTCGAGCTTGTTGCTAACGAATACAGCCAGGTGGTGGGCGTCAAGGACAGCTCAGGCGACTTCCGCTACCACCTAGACCTCATACACCTCCTCGGCAGGAGGCTGTCAGTCCTCCAGGGGCTGGACATGCTCTTCGTGCCGTCCCTCGTCATGGGCGCACATGGGGGGGTCCTCGCGGGGCCCAACTTCCTCGGCCGCATCACGCTTGAGCAGTACCGCCTCGTGAAGGAGGGCAGGATCCAGGAGGCCGTGGACCTGCACAACAAGTTGATGCCGCTGTGGAGGTTCATGGGCGGTTGCGGGCTGGTGGGGAAGCTGGGAGGCAAGTGGCCTACCCTCTACAAGGTCGCCGCCCAGCTGGTCCACGGCATAGACATGGGCCCGCCGAGGGAGCCCCTGCCCCCCATCGACGACAAGGATAGGAAGGAGCTGGAGAAGCTCCTCAAGGAGCTGGGCCTTATATAGCCCGTGGGGGTCGTAGACAGGAGGGTTTTTGAGGCTAGGAAAAAGGCTTTTGTGGATCGGCTTGAGAGGGAGGCACTGCAGGAACGGGTAGACGGCGATGTCCTCCCCCTCCTCCGCCTCCTGAACCAGCACCCGGACATATACACCACGTCGAGTTGTAGCGGGAGGATAATGGTGGCGGAGGCGGTTAGGCCGAGCTACAGCAAGGGGAGGGGGTTCAGGCCGGTGGCTAGGTGGCACCACCCGGTGCCGCCGGAGCTGGTGGCCGAAGCCGTGGCCCAGCTGGACAACGCCTGGCTCATGGTTAGGGGGGCCATCCTGCACCTCGCGGCGGCAGACGCCAAAACCGCCTACAGGCTGGTGGAAATCGGCAGGGGGACTGGGCATAAACACAGCGGGATAATAGCCATGAACCGCGGCGGCATCTTCGTGGAGATACTGGGCGAGGAGCGGCTCGACATACCTCTGAAGCGCAACGGGGCGGCGGTGACAGACGTGGCCGTGGCTGTGGATATGGCTAACAAGACCTTGGTGCTGGCCAAGCTGAGGCTCTACTGGCTAGCCGCTAGGCTTGAGGCGGAGCTCTTCGGCGTAGATGCGCCGACAAGCGAGGAGATAAGACGCGCCATTAGACGCGCCGCGTCTTGCCTAGGCTGACCCACGGCGCTACGCAACATTTTTTAAATTGGATACACGCCGTACACATGGCGAGAGCAAAAACCGCCACCGCCCTCTCAGACCCCAGAAGAGCCCTCATCCTCAGACTCGTCGAGGAGAAAGGCCCCATCACCCAAGCCCAGATTGCCAAGGCCCTCAACATGTCGTGGGGACAGGTGCAGTGGCATCTCTACGTCCTCGAGAGGGAGGGCAAAATCAGAAGGGTGACTAAAAACGGCCTTACCTACTACGTATCAGCAACGGCTCCTATTGACTTTTCGTCAGGTTTAGAATAAGCGGGTTGTAGACCTGGGGCTTGTTGAGGAGGGCTATTGTTAGGGTGGTGTTTCCGCCGTCTATCTCCCTGGGCACCACCACATCTGGAGGCGCCGAGATGGAGTATCTGCCGGGCGGCAGACTCAGCCTCACGGCGAATGTCTTATCCGCCGGCACAAGCCCCAAGACGCCTGGACCGGGCAACGTGCGGTTGTAAGCGCCTCTAAACTCCACCCGTTTTATACACGAGACGTAAACCACCTTGTCTATCCTATAGCGTACGCCGAGGTATTCAACAGCCTCCACATCGAGGGGGTTCTGGGAGTCCAGCTCCAGGTATATGTTCACAACGCCCAGCCTCTGAGTGGCGTTTATGTCGTAGGGCTTGAAGAACTCCTTCTCAAGCGCCATCCGGGAGGCCGTCTGGAGGCGATACGTGGCGTTGCCGGCCGCGGCCTTAAAGACGTAGAATGTGACGGGGTCCTCCACCCTGGCCCGCTCCACAGTCACGTTGAAGTAGTAGAGGTAGACCCCGCCTAGGCCGGCACACTTCAAAACCTCCGGCGTAGCCACGTAGAGGGAGACCGACAGCACCCGGGAGGAGGCCGTGGGCGTGGGCCCGGGCCGCGTCGTGGTGTTGGCGGCTGTGGGCAGGGGCGTGGTGGTCGGCGTGGTGATCGTGGTGGTTTGCCGGGGGGTGGGGGTTGGGGTTGTGAAGTGTACGTAGAGGACGTAGGTTAGTGAGGCACCTGCGGCTATCAATATGGCGAGGGCTATGATAACCGCGTAGTTGCCCGCCGAGGTCATAACGCCCCGTTGATGTGTTCTACGAGGTTTTTGAGGCCGTGTAGGTCAACGGCTCTTTCGGCGTCTACCGCGTTTAGGTTGAGGGTGAGGGCGGTCACCGCCACGTTGCCCTCCTTCAACACGACGTAGATGTCTGTGTCTTGCTCGGGCTCAAGGTCTTTGCCGTATAGCCAGAAGTAGTGGACGCCCCGCGGGTCTGTGCGCCTCTCCACAAGTTGCGCATACCTCAGCTTAGCCGCCCTGACAAGACGCGCTGCGACTCCTCCTCTGAGTCTGCGGGGGAAGTTTATGCTGATGACGTCCACACCGGCGGGCATGCCGCGTCTCAACACATAGTCGGCGGCGGACCTAACCACGGCGGCCATCACCCGCAACGCCTCGGCATCGTTGAGGACCTCGTCCCAGCTTTCTATATGGGCCGAGTAGGCCACGGCGGGGATCCCCAGGAGGGCGGCTTGAAAAGCGGCTCCGAGGGTGCCTGAGGAGAGTATGACCTGGAGCGAGGTGTTATCGCCTAGGTTTATGCCCGACAGCACCAAGTCGTACCCCCTGCCGAGGCCCAGCGTGGCGAGATACACCGTGTCCGACGGGGTGCCGGAGGTGGCCACCGCCCTGAAGCCGCATATATCCACCTCGTACATCCTCAGGGGCTTGTGTAGAGTTATGCCAAGCCCCGTCGCCGACTTGGGCGACTCAGGCGCCACCACGTCAACCTCGCCGAGCCCCGAGGCGAATTGATGCAGGAGGCGAAGCCCCGGGCTGTGGACGCCGTCGTCGTTAGTGACCAGAATCCTCACAGGAGAGGAGAAGCGGGGATATTTATGGGTTAGCCACTAGACGAGCTGAAGCTCGATCTTAACGGTGTCGGGCACGCGAATAGTCATCAGACGCCTCAGCACCCTCTCGGAGGCCTCCACGTCTATGAGGCGCTTAGATATGCGGAGCTCCCAGTGGTCGTAGGTGTGGTAGCCCTGGCCAGACGGGGCCCTCCTCACCGTCACCATGAGCCTCCTCGTGGGAAGTGGTATGGGGCCCCTCACCTGCACGCCCATCTTCTTCGCTAAGTCGACGATTTCCCTCGCCACTTGGTCCACATCTGCGGGGTTGGTGCCGTATAGCCTAATCCTCACCCTTCTCTTAGCCGCAAGAGACATGAAGACCCCACGAAAAGAGGGTATATAAACCTTACCGCCGCAGACGCCGCACAGAGGAGGCACCAAGACGACTGGGAAGGAGGACGCACCAGCGGCGACGGCCCCCCACGTGCCAGATACGGCGGGGTACGCACGACAGGTTCGCCATGTGTCTAAAGGCCTTGGGTGCAAGAACCTTGAGGGTTTGTGAAACCCCG
>Ga0079998_116785_pt1 | contig 40227 bp, 46 predicted proteins | sample PerSpoBPS_BMetaG_FD_69201 | JGI IMG/M metagenome (GOLD analysis project Ga0079998, IMG submission 69201) | Thermal spring microbial communities from Yellowstone National Park, Wyoming, USA - Perpetual Spouter B (PS_B) MetaG (SPADES assembly)... | ecosystem: Environmental > Aquatic > Thermal...
TTGATGCGGTGTCTCAGCTCTCTTTTCTTCACCCTCTTCTCCTCAAGGCCAATCATTTCCTCTTGTGGGTTTTTGCCAAGCTCCTCCGTTATAACTACGGCGGGGCTTCTCGTCATCTCGCGGGCGGTCTGCCTCACGCGCGCCTCCTTACGCCTCCTCTCCCTAAGCCTCCTCGCGAATTTTCTAAACTCCCTCGTGTCTGTGACATTTTGCACTTTTTCTTCGTCGTCTCCCCCGGCGTATGGGTACTTCTGCTTCAGCTCTTCCAGCTTTCTGCCTCTAACCGCCTCGTATCTCTTCGCAAGCTTGCCGAAGTCGGTCCTTATCAAGTACACGGCGGGGTTTATGTACTGTCTGTTCCAGCTGGCGATTCTGTCCACAGTCGCCAAGAGACTCACCTTAGCGACTGCTACCGAGTTTTCGTTTACATCGAAGGCAACGACCTCCGCCGGAGGCTTCCTTTCAGGCGCCACGTCGAAGACGAATATCGCATACCACTTATTCCGCCTCCGCTTCAGCATCAGCGTGGACGCCAGCTCGGCCTCTTTACTAAGAACTTTCCACCAGTAGAGCCAGAACCTCCTATGCGGCTTTATCCAGACTTCTCTCCTCCCGCCGGGGAGCGATACGGCGATTTTGACGGGGGTGGTTGAAGCTACCGTTTTTCGGTAGCTCCAGCTGTCTTTGGCAAATCTTATCGAGACCTGCCGAACCTCTGGACGGGGCTTGCGGACGCGGCCGTCTCTCTTCAGCGCGAGAAACGATTTACCGATCTCTACGCCTTGGTTCATAGCCTGCTGGATCAGCTGGGAGGGCAGGGGGTACTGCTCTCTGAAACGGCGGTACAGCTCGTTGTACCTCTCCCTCTCCAGCCTCCCCCTCTCTGCGACGTACACCGCGACCTCCTCCACGATCCGCCGGTACGACTCCTCCACTGCGTGTAGCTCGGGCGGCGGGCTCTCCACCTCCACAGCCACCGCCCTCCTCACACACTCCATGCCCCCACCACCCATAAAAACCTTGATGAACTACATCCCCGCCCTAAAGGGCGAGGCTTTCATATGCTAGTAATACACAGGAAACTTTAATAAATGGGGAGTCCTTTCAGCCGGTGTTTGTTGTGAAGTGCGACTCCTGCGGCTTCGTGCTCTATAGCGGCGAAGACCCGAAAACCGTGGAGGCCGTGATTAAGATGTGGGGCGGGGTGTGCCCCCGCTGCCTATCTCCCCTTGAGAGAAGACCTATAAAAGTCGCCGTAGGACTGAGGAGGGGCAGGTAAAAAATATATTGGGGGCCGTTCCCCCCGTTATGGATAAAAAAGAAAGATTGTTGCTATTCGTCCCTCCTCTCCTCGCCGCCTTCGCCATCGCTCTCTACGCGAGGATGTACAGAGTCCTCTTCTGGGGCTGGTGGCTCGACGAGTTTGACCCATACGTGCGTTACTACCTCGCCAAGTACACGCTTGAACATGGGGCCGGCTGGTGGTGGGGAGGCGCGCAGTTTACCCAGTTCTGGTACCCCTACGGCGTTGACTGGGGCAAGGTGCTGCTGCCGGGCACCTCCTTCTACGGCCTCTTTGTGTACTTCCTCCTGAGGCCGTTCGGCGTAGACCTCTGGCACGCTGTAATCGCGGCCCCAGCTATAATGAACGCCCTAGCCGTGTTCTCCATGTTTTACCTCGGCTACAGAGTGGGGGAGGGGCTGGGCGTGCCGAACGGCGGGCTGAGGGTCGGGCTTTTGTCGGCATTGTTCGCCGCCGTCATGCCCGCCTTTCTGGAGCGCGGCTTCGCCGCGTGGTTCGACGACGAGCCCATCAGCCTCTTCCTCATACCCCTCGGCCTCGCCCTCCTGCTGGAGGGCCTCAAGAGGCCTTGGGCCGGGGCGCTTGCAGGAGCTGCGTTGGGCTACGTGGCCTGGACGTGGGGGGCCCACTTCTACGTGTGGAACCTGGTGGGGCTCTACGCGCTTGTCTTGCCCGCCTACGCCTACTTAAGGCTCGCCTTTGGGGCCCGGGAGGAGGTCAAGACGCGGGGGAAGAGGACACAGACGCCTAAGCCGCCTGAGCCTTTCTTTAATTCTAAGAACTTGTTTCTGGCTTATCTCCTCTTCTACTTAGTCTACGCGCTCTTCGTCGCGTTTATACCTAGATACGGGCCTCATACGTTGACAAGCGCCTTTAATATTCTCCCGACCTTCGGCCTCCTCGCCACTGCGTTTGCGTGGGTGCTTGAGGCTAAGCTGGGCGTTACGAAAACCGTAGAGCTTCTAAGGAGGTACGTATGGGCGATACTCGGCGTCGCCGCGCTGGGCGTGGCGGTCTTCGCCGCGGCGCTGGCCATGGGGCTCATAGGCGGGAAGTTCCTAGCCACCCTCCTGCCCGTCGGCAGATCCGCCATTGTCGCCAGCGTGGCGGAGCACAGCACCACCTCATTTATACAGATAGCCTCTAGATACGGCCCAGTAATCCCCTTCATAATCGCCGCCGTTCCGTCTCTCTTCACGCCCGGCGGCCTCCTAGTCCTCACTTACCTAATGACGGCGGGCTACGCCGCCGCCACCATGGTCCGCCTCCTAGTCCTCCTTGCGCCGGCCGCCGCGATAGCCGCTGCGGTGGGGATAGCCAAGCTCCTCGAAAACAGGAGGCTGGGGATACTTGTGTTGCTGGCGTCAGTGGTAGCCTTGGTGATGCTGAGCACCTCAAGCTTCGCCGTGGCTAGTCAGCCGACGCAGATAGTGACCTCAGCCGTGGGGGTTCCAAGCGATGACTTCCTCGACACGTTGATGTGGCTTAAGACGAGGCTCCCACCCTACGAGCCGGTCGCCTCGTGGTGGGACTACGGCTACTGGATCTCGGTGGTAGGCAACAAGACCAGCCTCGCCGACAACTCCACCATCAACGCCACGCAGATAGGCAAGATAGGCCTCGGCCTCATGGCTCCGCCCCAGGTAGGCGCCGCCGTATTCACGAAGGAACTCGGCACGAAATACATCCTGGCCATAATGCCCTACGCCGTATATTCCGTTAACATCGGCGGCCAACAGATACCACTCCTCGTACACGAAAACCCAGCCGGCGGCGACTTCCTCAAGTCCTACTGGATGACCCGCATAGCGATTGAGAACGTGCCCAAAGCTAGTGAGGTGCTTGGCGCCGGCGGCATGAACGCGGAGGACTACATCTACACCAGAGTTATGTCGTATCCAGGCCCGCCGCCAAATCAGAACTACGCCTACTTCACCATAGGCAACATCTACTACCCCGTGCCGCTTAGCCTAAACAGAACTCTATACGCCATGCTGTTTTCGAAGGAGAGGCTCCTCCCCATCTACGGCAACTTAAGCGGCTACCTGCCCTGGATGTTTGAAGGCGTATGGCAGGTCGACGCCTTCACGTCTTTTAGAAAACTCGGGCTAATAGGCGGAAACGTCTACTTGCCGGTGGACATAACAGGGAGGCTTCAAGGCATAGGAGTCTATGCAATCCAGGGCTGGACCACACAAGCCGTAGACGTGGTGGTTGATCCCTTGACGGGGGCGACCGAGAAGGTGCCGTCTATAACCACGCTTACGGGTCCCTTGAGGCTTGTATATGTGTCTAGGCCATACGGCTGGGTGGTCGTATACGAAATCTCCCAGTAGCTACTGCTGGGGCCCGTAATCCTTCAGAATCTTTTCCTTGGTCTCCTCACCTGCGGGCAGGGCCCCGGTGAGGAGCTTCTGCAGGATGCGGTACCTCTGGTACTTATCCTCGGGGCTGAACTTAGGCGGGTGCGGCACCTTGACGGGGCCGCCGCAACGGGGGCACCTCTCCTTAGACAGGGTGTAGGCTCCGCAGTTGGTGCACCGCCGCAGGAGGGACCTCATTCCAGCCGCTGAACAGCCGTGATTACTTTATACTTCTTCTGAAGCGCCGGCAGGAGGTTCCCCACCTCCGTGAAGGCGGCCTCCACCTGCTTCGGCGCCTGGCCGGTTAAGTCGATCCTGTACCTCGGGGGCCCCACCACGTAAATCCGCACAGAGACGCCGGGGAACTTCTCCTGGATTGTCTTCGCCAGCTCCAAGAGGGCGGCTTTTATCTTCTCGGCGCCGTCACCCTCCACGCTGACGGCCTTCAGTATCCCGGATATCTTCGTCGGCGGAACCTCCACCTGTTGCCTCGCCAGCTCCACAATCAGCTCCTTCAGCTGCTGATCCAGCTCAAGCTCGTCCACCACATGCGGCCCCGTCTTAACCACCTCCTCAAACACCTTGAAGGGGTCGCCGAACTGCTCCTCCAGATACCAAAGCGCCTTCAGCGCCTCCTCAGGAGACCTACCGAGCTTTTTCATGGCGATCTCCAGCATCTTCAGCACCCTCACCCTGTGGCGGTACAGCAACAGCTTCTTCTCCTTCTCATCTACCCGCACGCGTTTAAGCGAAACCTCCACAACCCTCATCCTCGGGTTCACGCTGATCACCTTAAACACCGTCTTGTTCCCCTCCTTCACGTAATCCCTAATGGTGTGAAACCACGACTGGATGATCTCCTGCGTCGGGGCAAACGCCTCCAGGTCGTACTCGTCCAAGTAGACATACGCCCCGTGCTCCGCGATCTTCTTCACCGTCCCAATCACCAGCTCCCCCACGTCTGGAAACTCCTTCCTAACAAGTTTCATAGAGTGGGGATAAATGACGAGTTTAAAACCTAAACGGAGCTACTCCAGGGCTTTAACCACGTGCCCCGCCAGCCTTGCCTTTCCGCCTGTGGGCTGGGCCAAGACGCGGCCGCAGACTAGGCACCGCACCACCATGGCGGCGTGGGAGAAGGTGACTTGCTCGTTGCCGCAGTCGGGGCATCTGATCTTTACGAACCTGGAGCGGGGCTGGGGGATTAGGACCTTGCTGAACCTGGGGGGCATGTTACACCAGCTCCACCTTCTTCATCCTCCCCAAGCTCTTAATCATCTTGTAGCCGCATTTGCTACACGTGAAGACCAGAGTCACCTTCTTGTTGATCTTGGCGAAGCGCTTCTGCTTGGGCTTGGGCGAGGAGCCGTAGCCCTTCAGCTTCCTCTCGTATCTCCTCTGGCCCTCCGCCAGGGTGCGTCTCTGCCCCGCGTGGTAGTTCGACACGCTGTGTTTCGTGTAGGCGTTGCAACGGGGGCAGTATATGTTGACTGATTTGGGAAACTTCATAATTTCGCCGGAAAGGGGGTGCAAATAAACTTTACGCGCTTAAGAACCTCCTCACGATTCCCCTCTCCTCGAGGTCTTTCGCATCCCTCGCGGGTAGCTTCGCCAAGTCCCCCTTGGCGAAGGGGCCTATCTGGAGGAAGTCCTCGGTGACTATGGCGGGGTGCGGGACCAGGAATTGGACCGCCACGTAGTCCTGTACCCGCCTCCTCTGGGGGCCGGCCTGCTGGATTTTGACGAGGGGCCGCACGAGCCTGTCTTCCTCCGCCGTCATCCTCCCCGGCAACCTGCCCTGGCTCAGCTCCCAGATGATTTTCCTCGTCCTGATCTCTATTACGGCGAGGAGCGTGGAGACTGTCTGCTCCTTCACCTTGTCAAGGAGGCTCTGGGGGAGCGGGCTTTTCTCGAGTTCTCTTATGAACTCCTCGGCGGCTTCGGCGTATGAGCTGAAGGGCGGGTCCGCCAAGAAGCGGGAGTTTATCTCGGCGGTGAGCCAGAGCCTCAGCTTCTCAATCATATATCTTCCCCACCTCCTGAAGTTCTGGATTTGGAAAATTTCATAATTTCGCCGGAAAAGGGTGCAAATAAACTTTACGCGCTTACCTTCCCGGCGGTTTAATTGACGCATTTCCCGCAGTTAGATACATAGCCGCAGAAAACATGGGCTTTCCAGTGCGCCACTACCACCAAACGGAGGTAGAGAAGGCTGTGGCGTTGGAGAAGTGTACGACGTTTGAGATTAAAACCTCTAAAAAGGTACGTCGACGTGATGACAAGGCATTTGTGGCGGTCGATGGCCGACGCTGGAACGGCTGACTTTTGAATAGATGCGTTATCTACACCGTTGATGAGATGAGGTGCCGCACTCCTCGGACGTGCGCCGCAGGCAGCGCATTCACCGACCCGTCTCCTCCAGCCACTTTTCTATGGCGTCTGCTAGCTCGGCGAAGCGCTTGAAGCCTTCTAGATGTGCCCTGCTACACACGAGCTCTATGATACCGTCGCTCCTCCGACGTATCTTTGGCTTTACGCCAGTCAGCGCCTCTACCACGGCGGCGAGTCTCTCCGCGTCAGTCTCCTCGCTGACATAGGCGAAGCCCTTAGCCGCGTTGTTGCTTCCATACCTGCCAAACGTAATCGCGTACTCACGCCTTGTGCCGTCCACCTCCGCCGCTATCCTAATCCTCAGCAACTTCCTGCCGCCTCTGCCCACATCGAACTCGGCCCCTCCGCCTATCACCTTCACAACGTACTCCCTGCCCCCCACCTCAACCCTCCCCTCGAAGCCCTCCAGCTTCAGGGAGCCTCTAGTCTTGCCCTCCTCTATGATCTTTGTGGCTTTTTCGTAGACGTCTTCGCCCTCCTTCTCCGCCCTCTGGAGTATGTACTCCACGAACTCGGCCGCCAGCCTCCTCTGCTGTTCATCCTTGCCGTATACCGAGAGGAACGCGGCATGCGCCAAGCCCTCCCTACGGATATACACATAGCCGTCGCGGCCCTCCTCCGGCATCTTCACCGAGAAGTGCCTCCCCTCCTTAAGGCCCATGGCCCTAAGCCGTTGCGCCTCCCGCACTATGTTGCCGGGGTCGGTGGAGCTGAACACAACCATCGGCGCACCGCTACCGCTCAGCCCCACGAGGTACTTCGGCCATCCCTCCTTCAACACGCGTCCCCTCTCCAGCTTCTCAAGCCAGCCCTCAGCCTTGCCCGCCTCAACCCAGCCGTTCTCAGCGGCTTTTCTAACGATCTCGGCGAGGACTTTTCTGAGCTCCTCGCGCCCAGCCGCAAGCACGTCGGTGGTGGCTTCGATGTACCACTCGTCTCTGCCGCCCTTCCTCTTCACTTCTGCGCCGATGCCTGCCAGCTTCAATAGCCGGGCCGCAAGTTCGACGCGGCTCCGGTCCGTCGAGACGAATTGGAGCTGAATGTCAGTCTCGCGTAGATATACGTTGTACTTCACGGCGATGCTGCCCTCCGATATTATCAGATCGGCGGCGACGCCGCTCTTGGTCAGCCTCACCCCCTCCCAGCGGATGTCAAACCCCTCGGCCCCCAGCTTCACGGCTTCAGCCAGCTTGTGGCTCTTAAGCCTATCGTCTCCTTCAAGCAGAGGATGCCCGTAGAGGAAGTAGAGACGGGCCAGCTTCACAGCATCATCGCCTGACGCGACTACAAGAAACGCACTCCCAGCTTTTTCTAATTTCGTCTTGATGCCGTGCGCCGCGAGGGCGGCCGCCCAGAGCAGAGCATCGGCGCGCTTGCCGCTGGTCAAGTTTACCACCCCCTTAGCCGCGGACACGTGTCCGTCGCCGTCTATTGCGCCGGAGGCCACCGCGCCGAAATACCTCAGCGTTGTCTCGTTCACGCCCAGCCTCTCCGCCTGTATCAGCAGGAGGGCGGGCGCTACAACCTCCCTTGCGGTTTTGTCGTCGTTGAGCCTGCTCTTCAGGCCCTTCAGCTCCACCAACGCCCCGGCCAAGTCGAAGCGGGAGCTAGCCTTAACGCCTTCAAGCCGTCTCTTAACCATGTTTATCACTTCGTCCCAGTGGTCAACAACCCACTGCTTGAGGCCGTACCAGCTCTCCGTCTCTACGCCTAGCATCTTAAGCCACCCGCCCTCCGCGCTCCTCCTGATCGTCTCGTCGAGTTTCTCGTGGGAGGTGTGGGCGTAGAACTGCGGCTTCGGCCCCTCAAGAGTCAAACCCACGCCGCGCACTGCGATGTAGGTCCAGTCGAAAAGGGCGTGAGTCTCCGCCAACTGCCACAGGTAGGAGGTTGTCATCACCAACCGCCCTCCACTTATCGCCACGTCTGAGTTAACCCAGCTCAGCATGTAGGGGAGGCGGTCCTTAACGGTCAGAAGCGCCTTAACCTCCTCCACCGCCTTCACCGCCGCCTCAAGCTCTTGCCTAAACAACTCCCGCCCCCTCTCGACGCCGAACTCCAAGGCGTAGATTATGCCCACCCCCACCTTTGAAATTCTAAGCTTTACACCCAGCTTCCTGAGCCCGCCGTCCTCCTCAACTCTGAATAGCTTAAACACGTAAGACTCGGTCTTCTCCTTAGTCTTCTTCTCCTCAAGTTCCAGCGCCAGCTTGCCGCCTTTTGTGAGCTCCTCGACGAGGCCGCGGTGGTGGTCGGCGCCTGGCTTTAGGAACAGTCGGCGGAGAGCCTCCGCCACCAACTCCTCCACAGCTACCCGCCTCTCCGCCCTAGCCTTCTTGGCCTTGTCATACGCCGTCTTCGGCGTGTAGTAGAGGAGCCAGGCAGATCCGCCCACCTCAAGCCAGTACCCAGCCGCGATGCCGAAGGCGCCCCTCCTACCCAGCGCACACTCCCTATACGCGATTAGAGCGGCGTAAGCCTTCGTGCCGAAGTTCACGTCGGTGAACTTAGAGAGCTCTGCCTGTTCCGCCTCAACCAGCCCCCTCGCCTTGCCCTCCTCGACGTTAAGGTCTCCCACACCGTACCTGTGCGCATATTCGTTGAGCTTCTCCCTAAGAATCCTCAAGGCGTCCCCGAAGGCCTCCTCCTCTTTCTCGGCCAGTTGTTTTATCTGTCCGAGATCCGCCACGTACACAACCTTCTTAAACGGCTCCTCGCCGACCTCCCTCTTCTGCACCGCCTCCCTAAGCCCCTCCGCGTATTTTCTTAACATAGACCTGTAGACGCTGAAGGCCTCCTCCAGCGCGAACGCCGCGTAGAAGAGAACCTTCTTCTTCCCCTCGTCAAGTTCGCTATACGCCTTGCCCATCATAAGCCTCCTCTCCTCAGACGGCTTCGGCAGTATCAACAACCTCAACGACTCCCAAGGTTCAGCCAGCTTCACCCTCCCAACGTTGGCCGCCTTGACTATTTCCTTGAACTTCTCGTAGGGGTCTGGAGCGTTCTTCAAGGTGTTGAACACCTCCTCCCGCGGATGCTCCTTAACGCCGGCGGCTACAAACGGCGTCAGAGACGCGGCATAAGCCAACTTTTCCATCTCCACCAGGCCCCATATGTTCAACGCGGCAGACAGCGCAACTGCACCGGCCGCCACAGCCGCCATCAAGAAGAGGTAAGCCTTGTGCTCATCGATCCAAGCCAGCACCCGCGCCACCGCCTCCGCAAACAGCTCCACGAGGCGCTGGACAGTTATCTTGACATGTTCGAATATATCCTTCGCCGCCTCATACAGCGCCTTGGCGGCCTTCTGCACATACTCAACAGCCTCCCTAAACCGACCCACCACTGCCAACGCCACGGCGGAGGCGACGGAGGAGACAACGGCCTCCGAGTAGAGGCCGCTGTAAACAGAATACAACGCCGCGGCTGAGGCGGCTTCTCCACGACGCCACACCCCATGCGCCAGTTTAAAAACAACTATACGCGAGGAAGTCCCTGCTATAGACATTCGGCGTGGAGTGGGTTGGGAAGTGGCTGAACCTTAGGGAGAGGCTGGTGGAGATGGCCAAGACACTGCGCAGATATCCGTGGATGGTGGAGGTGGTAAAACAAAGGCCCATGAGCATTCTCCACCCCTACGCGGTGGAGGTTTACGTGGCGGTGGATGGGTCGGAGGCGTGCCTCTCCCTCACCTCGTCGAAGGCATACTGCGTCCAAAACGGCTCGGTTAGGGAAGTCAAGCTGGAGCTGGAGTTCAGCCGGTACGAGACATACGGAGACAAGATAAGAGAGGTGTACCGCCCCAAGAGGCTATTAGCATTCACCACGGCGGCGAAAGAATACGTGAGGATACTCTAACCGCTTTTTTCTACATATTTTCACGTCGAAAATCGGCGTCTTAAACTGTGTATTATGTGGCGGTTAGACGTGACGTGAGCCCATAGTCAATTTTGAAGAAGAACAGACGCCTTCTGGCTGGTAGGAATCCGTGGGTTTGGGTTGCGGCGGCTTTGTGGCTGGCGTCGTTCAAGAAGCTGGGGCTTCTGAAGGCGCTGGCTGAGGCGGCCGGCATAACCGCGTCCAGCGTGAGAAACGCCGCCAAAAAGATGAGGATATGAGCATTGCGGCGAGGAGGATCAAAACCGTAGCCCCCGTCTTTGAACTCTCAATCATATATCTTCCCCACCCCCTGAAGCTCTGCATATATTGCGAGATACGCCGGTAATACCTTCACATCGCCCCGCCGCGCCTCCACCTTCTCGAAAAGAGCCGCGCCCGCGAAGTCTTCCTCAAACTTGACCTTGAGGTTGCCTTTTCTAAACGCTATCGCCCTGTCTACGATGGTCTCCACCTCCTTTCCGAGGTCCTGCGTGGTGAGCGGAAGCGCCACGAGGCCTGTCTTGCCGTTGAGGGAGCCGGGCGTCCTGATTAGGCGGTGCACATCCTGGGTCACGACCTCGTCTATCTCCACCTTGAGGGCGCGGGGATCCTCCACCCCCTGCCTAATCCTGAGGAGGTTGCCCGCCACCTCCTCCTCATACACAACCACGCGCCTCCTCCCGAGCTTCGCCTCGAAGCGGGTGGGGTCAAACCCAGCGGCCTTTAAATAGTTCACCAGCTCCCTCCGCTCCTTGGCTCCAAGGGCCAGCGCCTCCTCGTCGCTTACGTGGACGTGGAAGCCGCGGTTCCCCGAGAACACCACGCGCCTCGGCTTCAGCCCGAGCTCCCTCTCCAACACGTCGATGAGCTTGTTGGCCTCCTCCTTGGCGTCCTCCAAGCACCTAAGCGACACCAGCTTGCTCTCTCTACAGGCCTCGGTGTCTAGGTGGTCGCCGTCTATGTCAAATATGAGGTCTGCGCCCAGCCAGCCCTTGCGCTCCATATCCTCCTCGCCCGGCCTCTCGTAATACGCCGCGGAGTGGTATATATGCCTCGGCGCTTTTTCCGTAACGAACCTCCTCAGCTCCTCCAAGGTTTTAAACGCCTTGTGTCTCACCATGCCGCCGCCGAAGGGCTGGAAGGCGAACTCCCGCCTCTCCACCGCGTCTACGTCAAACTTGGCGTAGTTCCGGTAGAAGTTGCGGAAAAACACCTCAACGATCACTCCACCCTCGGCGCCAGGAAGTACGATATCTTGCCCCCCGCCGGGATGTCGAAGGTCAGCAGGAGGGGCTTCGCCGTGGCGAATTCTATGGTGACGATGTCGCTTATCCTGGAGGTCCTCCCCGCTATGTCGAGGAGGTACTCGAGGGAGTACCTGGCTGAGGCGGGCTCCTTCACGTCGAATTCATACACCAACTCGCTGTTTCTGTCGAGGCGCACCTCCACCTCCCCCTTGTCGCTGGAGGCGCCTATCACCAACGCCTCCTCGTTGGCTTCGAACTTCACCTCGTCTGCGACGGCGTCTGCGTCTTTTACGGCTGTGGCGAGGATGTCGCTTGCGGTCTTCACCATAGCTGTGTACACCACCTTGGGCGTCGGCAACTCCTCGCCGACCACCTCTACAGACGGCAGAGTGACTGACCTAACCGATTTGCCCACAAGCTTGATCCGGACCCTCCCCTCCTCAACCTCCATGGAGATCTTGTCCCCCTTCTTGATCCGCCTCAGGATCTTCTTCAGGTCTTTGAAGTTCATGCCTATCTTAAGCTCTTGCTCCACCTCGGGGAACTCCTCAAAAGCCTCCTTCGGGAGCGAGAGGTCCACCATGGCGGTTCTAGACGAGTCAAGCGCCCTGAGGAAGAGGCCGTCGCTTCTGACGACGAAGCTCGCCTCCTCCACAAGCACCGAGATGGAGTCTACTATGTAGGCGAATTCCTTAGCGTCGAGGTAAGTAAGTATGTATTTGGCCATGACATTTACAACTCCCCGGTTTTTAAGAGCTGAAGGGGGTTGGGCTGGTATTACTCGTACTCGCGCCAGGTGTGGCCGCAGTTGGTGCAGCGGTAGAAGCGGGTGGGGGGCTCGTCGGCAGCCCGAGTCTGCTGAACCCATACATACGCCTCGTCGTGTCCGCACTTGGGGCATCCCCTCGTCTTGACCTTTGGCAGGTTCACCGTGTTTTCCGCAACCACGATGATGGGGTTCTTGTTCTCAACGGCGGATTTGCTCTGGTAGATGTTCTTCACGTTTTGCGACACCTCCTCCTCGTAGCCGCATTTGGGACAGCGCAGTACCGTCTTGTTGCCCTTCTTCACGGGCACCAGCAGACTCCTGTCGTTTGGGCAGAACTTCATAACGCCTACGGCCGGCGGCTGGTATATAAACTCTTCCTGGGGGCGGAAAATCTTATAAATGGGGGGTATAGCACTGGCGTGACTTCGGTTAAGGACGTACCTGCAGACGCGTTGATCGCAGAGCTTGCCAAGTACATACGGGAGAACGTGCCGCAGATGAAGCCACCCGTGTGGGCGCCTTTTGTGAAGACCGGCGCAAACAAGGAGAGGCCCCCCATGACGCTTGACTGGTGGTACGTGAGGGCCGCCTCGTTGATGAGGAAGCTGTATCTCCACGGCCCCGTGGGGCTGGGGAGCTTGAGGACGGCTTACGGCTACCGGGCTAAGATAGGCGACAAGACGCGGCCGGAGAGGACAAGAAAGGCGGGAGGCGCCGTGATTAGGAAGATACTGCAACAGCTGGAGCAGGCGGGTTTTGTAGCCAAGACAAAACAGGGGCGGGTTTTGACGCCGGAGGGCAGGTCGCTTGTAGACAGAATCGCCGCTAAAATAGCTAAGGAACTTGTGAAGACGCGGCCGGAGCTGGCTAAGTACCTGGCCCCGCCTAAGGAGTAATGGCGGAGGAGCGGTTCGAGCAACCGCGCGACGAGGAGCTGGAGGAGCTCCGCCGGAGGAAGCTGGAGGAGTTGCAGAAGAGGGCTGAACTGGAGCGGCAGGCGCAGATAGCCGCCGCCCAGAGACGGGCGGCTTTGAAGAAGATACTGACGCCCGGAGCCCTCGCGAGGCTCGACAACATCAGAATAGTGCGGCCGGAGCTGGCGGAGGCGCTTGAGCAACAACTCATCGCCCTCGCCTCCTCGGGCCGGGTTAAGATACCCATAGACGAAGACGCCTTAAAGGAAATACTGGAGGCCATCTACAGCCAGACGCGTAAAGAGTACAGGTTCCGTCTCTAGAGAGAAGGTTTTTAAAGCCGTGTTTTAGGCGTAGGCCATGGCCCGCAACAAGCCTCTTGGCAAGAAGCTGAGGCTCGCCGCCGCGCTGAACTCCAACAGGAACCCGCCGGTTTGGGTAATAGCCAAGACCAAGAGGAGGGTGACCAGGTCCCCAGCTAGGAGGCACTGGCGGAGGGTTAAGCTAAAGGCCTGATTTTATCGCCTTCACTATCTCGCCGAGTTTTTCCGGGCGCTCCTCCGCCAGGGTCCCCGTCACTATTACGTTGGGTTTTTCTCTCGCCACCGCGGAGGCCGCCTCACCGCTTCTGATGCCGCCGCCGACTATTAGGATTCTCGGAAACGCCTTCCTCACGGCCCTAACCATCTCGGGCGGCGCTGGCTGAGGCGCGCCGCTCCCCGCCTCCAGATACACAGCCTTGAAGCCTATGTAACTAGCCGCGAGGGCATACGCCGCAGCTATGTCGGGTCTCGTGTACGGTATGGGCCTGCTCATTGAGACGAAGCCGGCGGCGCCGCCGTCTCCCACCAGTATATACGCAGTCGAGATCGCCTCTAGGCGGGGGAAGTGCTTAGCCAAGAGGACGGCCCCCTGGACCTGCGCCCCTACGATGAAGTAGGGGTCCAGCGAGTTCAACACGCTGAGGAACAAGACGCCGTCTGCCTCCTCGGTGAGCTGAGTGAGCGAGCCGGGGAACAGAACCACGGGCACGTGCGCGATCGTCTTTATGTCGCGGACCACCTGCGCCATCTGGCTCTCCCTGATGCCAAGCGAGCCACCCACCAGAATCCCGTCAGTTCCTGCGTCTAGGGCGAGCTTCGCGATTCTGAGGTAGTCCACCGACTTGTCGGGGTCTATCAAGGTGAAGTGCTTAACGCCCTCTACCAGATACTCATACAGCTTCATCGCCTCCCCTCTCCTCCTCCCCCTCGGCGGTCTGCGGCGCGCCCTGCCGTTGCGGCGGAGCCACCTTGCCCTCTAGGTAGAGGTCCACAAAGGCGTTGTAGTAATCCACCGGCATCCAGCCCGGTCTCTCCTCAAACTCGTGTCTAATGCCGCAACTGCCGCATATGACCAAGTAGCCGTTTTCCGTCTTCTTAACGGTGACCAGCTGGGCCCCGCAGTGTGGACATGTAAAGATTTTCGGCAACGTCCTCCTCGGCCTTAGGATTACCTTCCTCTTCCGCTTCCGCCTACCCATGGCACCCCGTGCTGGACGTTTTATAAATATGAAGTCAGCCTTAGCGCCTCCGGTCACCACTCACCGTAACCCTGACGGCATCACCGCTCTGTATTTGCTGAATGTTTTTAAACTTGATGCGGCTTGGGGGCTATGCGGTATCTTTCAGGCCTAAACCCCATCTCTAGGGTTGTTGAAGTTCTTCCAATGGTGGAGAGGGTGGAGGAGGTGGAGAAGGTCGCGGTGTGGGACGCCGCGGGCCGCGTGGTCGCGAGAGACGTGGTGGCGCCTCACGACTATCCTCCCTTTCCCCGCGCCGCATACGACGGCTACGCCGTCAGCTCCGACGCAACTCCGGGCAGGTTCAGGGTAGTCGGCACGGTCCTCGTGGGGCAGTACAAGAGGGATCTGTCGCTGAGGCCCGGCGAGACGGTCTACGTCACCGTGGGAGCCTTCCTCCCCGAGGGGACCGACGCCGTCGTGCCCGAGGAGGCGGCCAAGAGGGAGGGGGAACACGTCGTGGTAGATCGGAGGTTTGAGAAATACGCAAACGTGGACCCGCCCGGCTCGTACGTGCGTAAAGGCACAGTCATGTTGAGACAAGGCTTCGTGGCAACGCCGTTTGACGTGGTCGGCTTGTTAGACGTCGGCATCACGACGCTCTACGCCTACAGGAAGGTGAAGGTGGGCATAGTGGCCACCGGCGACGAGCTGGTGGTGCCGCCGGTGGACCCCGAGGTCGCCGCGGAGCTCGTGATGCGGGGGAGGGTGATCGAATCCACGGCGTCTCTCGTGGCTTGGTACATACAGACCTTTATGCCGTATGTCGAAATCCGCGAGAAGGTGGTGACCAGCGACGTCCATGAGGAGGTCAGAGCCGTCGTCGACAGGCATCTGGCTCAGTACGACGCAGTGATAATCACCGGCGGCGCCGGCCCCAGCGAGATAGACCACTTCTACAAGCTGGGGTACGAGGGATTACGGGGCTTCCGCATGAAGCCCGGAAGGCCGACAAGCGTGGCCGTTGTCGACGGGAAGCCCATCTTCGGCCTCTCTGGATACCCCATAAGCGCGCTCCACGGCGTTATCAGAATAGTGGAGCCTGTGCTCCGCCACATGGCCAACGCGGCGAGAGCCCCAAGCCACGACTGGCACTACGCCACAGTCACACAAGACGTGCCGGGCGAGATGGCGCAGATCGTTAGGGTGAAGCTAGAGACGGCAGAGGGCGGCCTCTACGCCACGCCCCTCAAGGCGAGACACCACAGCTTCACAGAACCCGAGGCCAGCGGAGTGGCCTTAATCCCCCCGGGCGGGGTGAAAAAAGGAGATGTGGTCCTCGTCCTTGCGTACCGCGACGTGAGGAAGCTCTAGTCAGATCTGCACTTCCTCACCTTAACCAGACCCCTCTTGTTGAGCATGTCGAGGGCGTAGAGTATGTACCCGAACCTCTTCTCCACATACTCGTTGCCGTACCAGTCGAGGTGCGCCAGAAGCAACTCGTCTAGACACCACTCCGTTTTCCCCGTCTCCCTCACGATCTTCATTATGAAGCCGGCGGCGTCCTCCACGGCGTTCCACTGGTAGGCGAACCAAACCCACTCCTTCACCTCGATGGCATAGTAATCCGGCACGACCTTAGCCACGCTTGTAATCACCTGCAACGCGGCGGTCTTCACCTCCCTAGGTCTGCAACACTCCTCGATGCTCCTCTTGGCCAGCTCAACGCTGTCCCCCGTATCCACTATGTCGTCGACGATCAGCACCCTCTTGCCGCTCAGATCAGCGCTAACTGGATACTTCACGTAGGCCTTCTCCGCCACCTGCGCCGCCGAGGGCCAGTGGACAACTTGTATGCTCACGAGGTCGCCGACGCCGAGCCAGTCGCAGAGAAGACGCGCGGGGACGTACCCACCGCGGGCGATGGCGACGATCACGTCTGGCTGCCAGCCGCTCTCCTTGATCTTGTCGGCGAGCCTCCTGCTCCACTCGACTATTTCGTCGAACGTCACGACCTTTACAGGTACCTTCGGCACGAACCCCCTCTACGAGTCATTTATATACATTGACACACTAACTACAAGGCTCCACTGCGAAAAAGGCCGTGCCGAAATCTCGGCATTTAACTACCCCCTTAAATTCAAAATCGGCAGTTCTCACCACGCCGCAGTCCATATCTACGCATTGATTAAAGAGAAGAGTGCCCACCGTACATCTATCCCTGTCGCAAGAGGCGTATCTAGCCCTCTTCCGCCCCCCATCTACCATCATGTTGAAGTTGCCGGCAGCTACGTACAGACCTGCCGAGTTAAACGCCACAAGCCACCTCCCCATCACCCGCGCCACCACGTAAGGCGAGGCCCTCAGCAGGCCCAGATCCACGGCGACGCCGCCGGGCACCGCCACCGGATCAAGCGCTGCGTATACCCCAAACAGGAGAAGCCAACTGTCGGGTCCAGGCGGCAACCTCCACCTCAAGGCGCTGTATATCCCGTACCTCATCGCCACCGCGAAGCCGAACCAGCTCCTCCCCACAAGCTCCAGCGCCTCCCAAAACCTCAACAGGCCGAGCAGGGCGGAGGTCCTCACGTCTAGTCTCGGCGGCGTGTAGAGACGGCGCTCCCTCAGCCCCCTCGCCCTCAACACCTCCAGCAACTCCCTGCACCTACGCGGCACACCGGGCTCCCTCCTGCGGTATATATCCCACAGAAAGGGGGACCCCCTTATCACCGAGAATAAATACTCCGCAAGGCAGTCACCGCCGTTCAGCCTATCCGTGGCATACAGCTCAGAGACCCTCAGCAAATCGCCGAAATCCGGCATAAACACGTCGCGGTAGAAGAACCTAGGCACCTCCGGAGGATCGCTACACAGATAAAGCCCGCCCACCCTCACAGGGCATTTCAACGCGCGCCTAAACGTCACAAGCCTCCCATCAACATACACGCCATCCCCCCTCACCTCCACCCTGCCGACCACCCTGCTCTGCCCCAACTGAAGCTTATCCACTTCAACCCTCAGCGCCCTACTAGGCGAAACCCTCACCTCAAAGGACACAGACACACACCACATCTAGGTTAACTTTAAATGCAGACAAGTAAACAGCCACGGTGATGACAGGCAGATGAGGATCGGTGACAGCGGATTTGAACGCTGACATCAGCCCCATCACCACAACCGGCCTTCGCCACACCCCACGACGTCCCTCAACGCGGCGGGCTACTCCACGACCTTCGCAACCGCGTAAAGCGGCTTAAACACGTATCAGATGATGTACAAACCGCGGCCGGTGTATATAGCCCATACGAAACACCACTCGGGACGTCGGTGGCTACAATATAGAGAGCCTTTCCATCGTATGAAGACGCCGTGTATCCTCCTTACAATGTAAATCTTCCAAGCGTTGTGTGATGTTTTCGCTGATGTTTGAAGCGTCTTTGGTCCGGCGTGGGCTGTGTCGCTGTTTAGGGCGCGGTGTTGCGTCTGTGTGGTGCCGCTATTCGCTGGCTTCTCTTTCGCTGATTCGAAGCCACGTGAGTTGAGAGAGGTCTAGCTCTTTGCCGTGTTTGAGGAGCGAAGCCATGTTCCAGGTTATGACGCCTATTATGATGTGTCTACATATCTTGCCCCCCAGCGTGTTGCCTTCGCATGTGCATTTGGCGCCGTATTTCCCCACCGCGACGTAGTACCACGTGTCTTGTCTTCTGGCGGACCTCACGGCGAGTCTCACGCCGACGACTCCGCCGCCTCTCTCGACGACCTCCACGATTTTTACGGTCTCTGGAGAGACGTAGAGGTAGAGCTCCAGAACTTTCTCGATCCGCATGTTTAAGACCCGTGCCAGATTTAACAGGAAGTTTTTGACCCGCCCGTCAAAGGGCTGTTGTTGCATTGACAAACTCCTCGTCTCCCGCGATTATGGAGATGCGGGAGTCTGGGCGCGTGTCGCCGTATATGACGTATCTAAAGCCTGAGACGTATTTCCCGAAGGTCAACGCCCCGGCCACGTCGAGGAGACGAAGCTTGCCCCTGAGATCCACGAAGCCCCTCGCGGCGCCCTCCGCGGTGAAGGCCAGCTCAAGAGCGGAGGTGCCCAGGCTCCGCCCCCGCAGTCCCAGCCTCCTCACGACTTCGCAGGTCTTCTCTGGGAAGCCGTTGCTGACCGCCACGAAGACTATGTTGCTCCTTGAGACCCTCCTCACAGGCTTTCCGTTCACCCGGGCACCCAGCTGGGGACCCGCCGTGTACACGTCGCCGGTAGGCGGCACCGCGACTACGGCGTATTCCAAGTCTGAAAGAGCGCCCTCTTTGTACCTCCCCGCCGCCAGCGATACCGAGAATAGGGGGACCCCCGCCGCGTAGTTGAGAGACCCGTCTAGCGGGTCGAGGACGAAGATGTACCGCTCGTCTCCCCACCGGTAGACCCCCCTCTCCTCGGCGTAGAGCACCCCGCCCTCCTTGAAGCCCTCTCTCAACATGCGGTACGCCATCTCTTCGGCGGCGAGATCCACTTCTCTAGTCACGTCGTCTTCCTTCGTCGCCACAATAGATGTGCCGCTACCCGACCTGAAGCTGGACATGAGGAACTGCGAAACCCGCGCCACCACCGCCTCCAAAACGCCGAGCACGCCTCAACTATTTACATTATTTAAATGATACTAACCTGTAAACACGGCGGATATATACGGCGGGTCTCCAGATGACATGGAGAAGCCTAAGAAACGGTTCGTAATTGCGTCACTCGGAGTTTTTTAGACCCGTATCTTCGCGTCGAGGAAAGTCTCGGTGACCCAGCCCCCGCCGCCGTCTAGCTCCAAGTCGATCACGTAGTCCACAAACCTGGCCACGCTCGCCACGGCGTTGACGTAGTCAACCACGTCGTTTCCCAAAAGCCTCTCCAGGTCCCTCAGTCCCGACACGGCGAAAACCCTCGGCTTAATACGTCCCGAGTATATATTATACATTACTTCGACAATGTCCCGAAAAGTCGTTGCCACCCTCACCCTGTCCTCGTCCAGCTCCACCGGAAGCGTCGTGGGCGGGAAGAGAGAGAGGTAGAAAACCTCCCGAGACGCCGCCAGCTCCTCCAGCTTCTCCGCCAGCCTCTTCTTGTCGGCGCCGTAAACCCCCACAATCTGCGACCTGTAGAGCTCCTCAACCCCTAGAAGCGAGGCGTCCTCCGGAAGCGCCGTCTTAGCCACCATAGGCTTCTTATTCAGATAGATGTACACAAGGCCGACGCCCTCGAGAAAATCGAAGAGATACCGCTCGCTAGGCGGCGCAAACCTCGACTTCACAAGCTTGATGTACCTAACCGTGTGGCCCAGCGCGTTCTCCTTGTAGCTAACCCTGACCAAGTTATCGGCAATGTAGAACACCTGCCTAGGAGCCCCCTCCACCACAGCGATTATGGGCATGTCTTTAGACAGCTGGTACAAGAAGCCGTGAACAAGCTCCTCCAGCTTCTCCTCACGCGGAGCAATCCCATTAACCGTATCCACCACCAAGGCCTCGTACTCGTGTATGTGGTCTGCAATGAACTTGGCGATGTTCCCCCTAAACGAGCGGGGGAAATCAAAGACGTAGAACTTCTCCGCCGAGGCGCCCACCCGGAGGAAGGTCCCCTTGAGGGCCCCCGGCGTCTCGCTGGTGCTAATCCACAGCACCCTATTAGCCACCTTGTCGGCGAGCTTCGCCGCAACGCTCGTCTTACCGCTACCAGGCGGGCCGTAAACCGCCGTGAAGCCCCTCGCCGCCGCTTCCTGAATTATAAACACAAGACGTTTTAGCCACTGGTTTTAAAAAATTACATCACGCCTTGAACAACCGGCCAAAATCCTCAGCATTTATCAGGGGGCCGGCGTCTCTAAGCCGGCCAAGGAGGTAAACCACGACCACCGGCGAGAGCTACGAAGAATGCGGCGTCAGCCGCCGGCGCTGGGCAGTCCACGCGCCTCCTATAAACTCTTCAAACCCAACACAAGGCGCTTGGCGCCGCGGCGGAGGCCGACCAGAAGCCCAAACCCACGCCACACGCCGAACACATGTAGTTGAGAAATCGCCTCTTAAGCCGTGTCTCCACGGCGCGTCGACAAATACGATCTGCTGTTTTAAACCGCGCGTCTTTGGACCACTGACTATGCGCAGTTTCTCCCTTATTGGCTGTGTCGCGGAGTTGCTGGAGGGCGGAGGGGGTTAAGAAGGGAAAAAGAGGGGGGTTAAATATTGGCTAAGGCAACTCCTCCAGCAACGACTCTATTTTTTGTCGGATGTCGGTCATCTTTTTTTCGCACTCCTCTAGCCTTTTCTGCACCTCGGCATATGGCAGGAACCACTCGATTTTGGGCTCGCTAAACGTCAGCTTGTTCCCCTCCACGGCGGCCTCCACCGTTATGCGTATGATGTCCAGCTTGCCGACGCCCATCGATACAAGCTTTTCGTAGATCTTTCTGTTGAGCTCAGACGTGGCCCGCACTACCTCCTCTTTAGGCAGTATGCCGCCGAAGACGGCGAAGGCTGTGCGCCTCAGCTTGTCTGCGAACCTAGCCGCGATGACTATGCCTGTCCTGAGCTCGTATCTATTAGGCGCCTTAAGCACATGGCCGCCGTAGAGCTCCACGTGCTCCTGCGCCTTCTCCATGTCGCGCTGTATGTTTTCCTCTAGTTTCCACGTTGCCATATCTAAACATATGTCTGTATTTAAATATTTACAGCAACTCCTCGTCATGTCTTCCATGTCTGGGGTTGATTTGATAATTAAGACAAGGAAAGAATTCGAGAGGGTCGCGGCGTCGCATATCAAGGAGCTCCTAGGCCCCGGGGCGGAGGCGGTGTCTGCCCCCTGGGGCTACCTCGGCATTGTCTTTGTGAAGGGGCTCGGGGCAGATAGGTGGAAAGCCGCTGAGTTGATAGCTGAGAAGATCCCCGAGGTTGATAGGGTTCTGGTGGTTGAGGAGGCGGTTAAGGCGGATCTAACCGAGATAGAGAAGGCGGCGGTGGAGGTCGCGAGGCGGTATATACAGAGCGGGGACACCTTCGCGATTAGGACGACGAGGAGAGGCAGGCATGGCTTCACCTCCATTGACGTAAACGTGAGAGTCGGCGCGGCTGTGAAGGAAGCCACCGGCGCCGAGGTGGATTTAGAGGAGCCGACGAAGCCGTTGTATATAGAAATATTTCAGGACACGGCCGCCATATGTGTGCCGGCTACCAGGGAGTACAAGAAGCTGAGGCGCGACAAGCCGCTACCCCTGCAGTTCTTCAGAAAAGTCGCCATAGGCCAGCTCGTGTATGAAGGCGACGAGGAGGCTGTGCGTAAGATGGGCGAGAGGATCGGCAGGGCTGTCCAGACCTTCGAGGTGGGGGAGCTGGCGATCCTCCTCCACAAACCTATACCCAGCAAGTCTCTAGGGACGTTTCTAGAGGCTGTAGAGGCGGGCATAGAGAGCAGATACCAGATACAAGTCAGAAGCTACGGCAGGCCGGTTTGGAAGGTCCCGGTCTACGTCTACGAGCTGTATCAATACATCCGTAGCAGAGAGGGGGAGCCCATAGTGGTGACGGACCCCAAAGGCGACTACATAACCCACGTAAAGGAGGAGCTGGCCCAGCTCTTCCGCCGAGACCGCGTAAACGTGCTGATAGGCTCCAGAGAGGGGATACCAACCGGCGTCTTCCGCCTCGCCTCGCTAGTCGTCGACCTGGTGCCGGAGGTTACAATCGCCACAGACTTCGTGGTGCCGTCTCTGGCCGTTGCGCTGGTCAGCGCGCTGGAGGAGGCCGGCGCCCTCCCCCGCTACGTCGGCAAGCGGAGAAAACATTAAATATGGCCCACAATCTGCGGCTTGATGTCGTCAGCTGAGCAAACCCAGCAACAACCCCAGAAGCTTAGGTGGGGCATTGCGTGGATCTACTCGTCCTCCAACAACACCATAATTACAATCACCGACTTAACGGGGGCGGAGACCGTGGCGCGCGTCAGCGGCGGCATGGTGGTCCGCGCCGATAAAGACAAGCCGTCTCCATGGGCCGCCATGCAGGCGGCCTACAAAGCGGCGCAGCTGGCCCTGGCTAGGGGGATAAACGCGGTACACGTCAAGGTGAGGGGGCCAGGCGGATACGGCATGAAGGTGCCGGGCCCCGGCGCCTCAGCCGCCATACGCGCACTGGCGAGGTCCGGCCTCGTAATTGGGAGAATTGAAGACGTCACGCCGATTCCCCACGACACAATAAGGCCGCCCAGCGGGCGCAAGGGCAGAAGAGTCTAATGGAGAAGAAAGACTGCCTCGTTGCCGTTTTCGATTTCTGCAACGGCCGTAACTACTCCCAGGACTCGCTTAAGGAGATTCTAAGGCAGGCCAGGGTCAAGGCACGTAAACTCGTGGTTGTCAGCAGATGCGGCGGCGTAGCAGACGTGTTTCCAGCAGTTAGGTACATAGCGGCGGAAAACATGGACTTCCCCGTGCGCCACTACCACCAGCTAGATGCGGAAAAGATCGCGGCGCTGGAGAACTGCCGCACCTTCGAAGTTATAAACCTGTAGCTACAGCCTTCATGTGATGAGAAGGCATTTGTGGCCGTCGATGGCCGACGCTGGAACGGCTGATTTTTAAATAGATGAGTTATCTACACCGTTGATGAGACGAGGTAGGCGAGCGGTGAGCGCGCTGAGCTACGCTGAGTCACCCTTAAAGCCTTTTATAGCCACAAGGCGTTAAGACTGTGGAGGCTGTACTAAGCAGGTCGTTGCCTGACGGCAGGTTCGAGTGCGTAGCCTGCGCCAGGAGGTGCAAGCTGAGGGAGGGGCAGACCGGCTTCTGCGGGGTCAGAAGCGTACGGGGCGGAAAGCTGTGGCTGGACGTCTACGGCTTGATCTCGGCGATTGCTGTGGACCCCATTGAGAAGAAGCCGCTTACACACTTCTACCCCGGCGCCATGGTTTTGTCTTTCTCGACTTTTGGCTGCAACTGGGCGTGTCAGTACTGTCAAAACTTCGAGCTCAGTCAGAGAAGGAGGGCGGAGGGGTTCGAGGCCACGCCGGAGCTGTTGGTGAAGCTGGCCGAGAGCTACGGCGCCCACGGCATCACCTACACCTACAACGAGCCCACCATCTTTATGGAGTTCGCCCACGACGTCGGCGTCTTGGCGCGTCAACGCGGTTTGTTCAACACCTTCGTGACCAACGGCTACATGACCCCGGAGGCGGTGAAGTACGCCAGCGAGTTCCTCGACGCGGCCACCGTGGACTTCAAGGGCAACGCCGATGAGAAGTTCCTTCGGAAATATGTGCTTGTGCCAGACGCAGAGCCCATATTCGAGACGTTGACGGAGATGAAGAAATACGGCATATGGGTTGAGGTAACCGACTTGGTTGTGCCTGAGATCGGCGACGACTTGGAGAAGGCCAGGTGGCTGGTCCGCCGCGTTATAGACATATTGGGACCTGACGTGCCGATACACTTCCTCCGCTTCCACCCCGACTACAACCTGCAACACCTCCCCCCGACCCCCGTGGAGACCTTGGAGAGGCACGTGGAGGTGGCTAAGGAAGAGGGCGCCAGGTTTGCATACGTGGGCAACGTGCCAGGCCACAGGTATGAGCACACGTACTGCCCAGAATGCGGACGCGTGGTGATAAGGAGGAGGGGCTTCTCAATTCTGGAAATAAATCTGGTGGAGCGGGGCGGGGAGTACCGGTGCAAGTTCTGCGGCGCCAAGATCCCCATCAGGGGCCGCGTCATGCCTACGTGGAGGGATGAGTTCCGCTTTGTTTATGTGCCGATTCAGACCTTCACGCGGTGGATCAGACGTGAGGTTAATAAATAACGACAAACGTGTAATGAAGTGCAGCGGCTGAAGAAGATATTTTCCACAGGCTTGGAGGACATAAGAGAGAAGATAGGAGACCACATAGCCCTGTCGCAGGAGTCGCTTCTCATACTTCAAGGATTAATACTAAACAAGTCGCTAGATAGAAGCGCGGTGGATGAGGCGGTGAGGAAGGCGACGGCCTTGGAGAGGGAGGGCGACGAGATTGTTAGGGATCTCATGGATAAGGTGGCGCAGGGGGCGGTGGTGCCGACGATAACAAACGTGGTCATGGTGATGCTGGACAACGTGGACAACGTCCTCGACATGATCTACTTCGCGATAAAGGAGGTCAAGAGGGGACACCACCTCTGGACCAACGAACAAGTCTACGCAGTTGTGTCTGCGGAGGTGAAGGAGATGCTAGACCTTTCAAAGACCATGCTTGAGTACCTGCAGAACATGCTCAACGCGAGAGGCGTCGATGACATCCGCCGCTACGCCCGCCTCATAAGCTCGCTGGAGGAGGAGATAGACGAAATAAAGGAGAACATTTTGGACAGGATATACGGCCTTGAGCTAAGCGCCGTGGCGTTCAACCACCTGGTCTCGCTGGTGTACACGGCGGATAAGATCGCGGATAACATTCAAGACGCCGCATACCACCTGGCCACGGTGCTGTCCTCAGCGTGATGGAGGATATATACGCGTTTGTCCTCGCCCTCCTCCTAGTCTACAACAACTCGCTTGTCCTTCTAGGCCCCACAGCCTGGGGCACCGGTGTAGGGCCGAGGAAGGCCCTCGCAGTGGCCGTGGTAGCCCAGTTGCTGGGGATAGCCACCAGCTCCATGACGCCGTTGCGGCTGGACCTCACCACGTTTCTCTACATAGCCCTCCTGTATCTTCTACTTTCCCTAGCCAAGATAAGCCTCCCCGTGTCTGTGGTGGGATACGCCATATCCTCCTTCAAGCCGGAAGCCGCCGTGCTCTGGCTGACCTCGCCGGCGGTCTCTCTAGCCACATATGTATGGTGCAGGATTCTGAAGAGAGGCGGCGGCCTCCCCTTGCCTTCTCTCTTCTTGGTGATGTACGCCTTCGGCTACAACAACGTGGCCCTCTTCTCCCACAACCTGATCCTCACCGCCTCAGCAACCGCGTTGGGCACCTACCTGGGCCTTGGCTTCTCGCGGTGGGTTGCGGACCTCGTGGCGCTTAGGTCGAGAACAGCAGTTGCGATAAACCTCTCGGTTGCGGTGGGCGCATTCATCGGCATACTAGCCGGCATCCCCATATCGTTCACGCTTGTGGCCTACTCGGCTATGCTGGTGGCGTCTTACAGCTTCTCCATGAGGGTGGTAAAAATAGAGAAGTTTGTAAAGGCCTACCTCGGGATCATTGCGGCGTTGCTGGCGGCCTTCATATTTCACGTTGCAGAACCACTACTTCGATCCCCGGCTTCACAAGCCTCTTGAACTCCTGGGCCTCCTTCTCAGACGCCACAATTGAGCCGTAGTGCATTGGAATTGCGACCCTAGGCTCCACGGCGTTGACAAACTCCGCCGCCTCGCTTGGGGTCATTACGTACACGCCGGAGACAGGCACAAGCACCACATCGGCCTTGACCTCCCTAAACTCAGGCACGAAGTCGCTGTCCCCCGCGTGGAATATTTTGACGCCCTCCAGCTCTATCAAGTAGGCCACCCTCCCGTCCTGCCTTGGGTGGAACACAACCCCACGCGCCGGGTCTCTGTACTTGTTTATATTGTAGGCAGGATACGCCGCCATCTTTACATTTCCCACGGTCTTCACTTCGCCTGGCGCAATCTCCACGACATTCTGCATCGCCTTAGCAACGCACTGCCTAGCCACCTTCGGAGCCACAACCACAGTAGACGGCTTCGCCACCCTCTGTATAGAGGGCGGATCGCAGTGGTCAAAATGCTCATGCGTGACCAACACAACATCTGCCTTAGGCTCCCCGACCTGTACCTGGTAGGGGTCTATGTAGAGAACGACGCCCCCACCCACAACCCTAAATGCGTCGTGGCCAAGCCAGTAAATCTCCACACCACGAAACCTATACGGCATATGAAAAAAAGAGGAGAGAAAAAAATCTTTTTCTATTTCTTCTTACCCAGCAACCTGTACACCTTTACGCCTGTGTATGGGGATTTGGCGACGGCGAACATCATCGGCCCACGGGCAGTCTGCTTCTCAACCACCTCGTAGTTATCCGTCTCAAACGCCTGCTTCGCCTTAATGTCGTAGAACTTTAGCTTCTGCTTCTTCGACATGGTTCCTGCCAACTGGGTACTATTTATAAAGAACGGCTAAAATAAGAGGAGAAAAATTTAAAAAGATGCCCCGTAGGGCCTACACAGCGGCGGTAGTCTAGCCTGGTTTAGGATGGCGGCCTGCCAAGCCGTTGATCCCGGGAGGGAAAACCCCGGGAATTCAAATCCCGGCCGCCGCATCCACGGATTCTTCTGGCGTGGCTGGATAGATGAAGTTAACTCTATGTGTCGGTTGCGAGATGTGCCGATTCCATACGCCGGCAATCTCGACGCGTTCAATTCAATATACGCCCCAGCCGCCTCCGTTCACCTCTCTGTTCCACGGTCGTTAGCTTAAGACGTCGACCTCCAGTAGCTCATGGACTCGTCGATTTCACGCGGCGCGAGGCGCTAACGACACCAGCCTCAAGGATGCAGAAAGACATTGGGAGATTGAAAAAGAGGATGTCTCTTTAGGAGCTTTTCGGCGATCTCCCTCTGCATCGGCGTGCCGTTCTTCGCCTTTTCGGCGAGATACAGCGCTATGGCTCTTCTGACGACGCCGTCTTCTTCTGCAAGCTTTAGGAGGTCCGTGGTGGCTATGTACACCACGTAGTTTGGGCCGGATCTCACAATGTTGGGCCTCAGCCCAGCCGCCTTGAGCTTATCGGCGATGGCGAGCGCCTTCCCGAGATCGCGAGTGAAGTATTTAGCAACGAGGGAGCCGCCTCTGCCGCTCACAAGCTCGAGATACATCACGACGCCCGCCGCAGCCACGGCACCCGGTTTGTCCGCCTCAGCGTGTGAAAACTGCTCCGTAGGGATCTCGCCGTTGTTTTGCCTACACGCCTCTCTAAGGACGTCTATGCTCCTCCTCTCAGCCTTCAGCTTGAAGGCGGCTCTAAAGCCGTCGTCTGTGGCTAGCTTTATGTAGATCCACTTGTGGGCCCTCAGCAGATCCAGCAGTTCGCCGTATACGCCCGCCGTCTCTCTAAGCTTTACAAACGCCTCTCTGCCGGAGGCAATTAAGGCCTTTCTTGCGCCTACGCTGATGCCCAGTTTCCAAGGCTCCTTATTTGCAATCATTAATTTGTATTCGCTACTTAACACCTTCCTTCGTTCGGCTTGGCCATCGCCAAGCCACATAGTTAGCAAGGGCACCCACTCCCCGCGCCTGAGGTGGCTCGCGACGAGGTCTATGGCTTCTGCCTTACTCCACTTCTGCCTCCAGCTATTTGCCCTAAGATGTACCGATACGCTTACGCCCACGCGTGTCAAGTTGACCGAATCGATGCGTATGTAAAGCTCTCCGTATCTCGTCGCAGTCCATGCGAACACCTGCCAGGGCTGTGTAGTGCCCATGTAGGGTCGGCTCCTTTCATTACCTTCGTCGCTTGCCCTCCAGCCCAGCTGAAGCAGTTCAAGCCTCTCGCGCGGTAGCTTCAACACGTCGGGAAAACGCACCGAGGCGCTCACGCCGCGGATTATAATGCGCGGAGCGAAGTCCCCTCTTACATCCATCCACGTCTCGTCTGGCGCATACAGCCTCTTCCCCTTAATCCTGTACGTGTCCTCGGCGACGGCTTTGTACAGCGCTGTCAGCTTCTCCTTGGCCTGCCTCTGCGCCTCCAGTAGGAGTCGCTTCACTGTGTCTCTGAAGTCAAGGAGCTGACTCCTCTCCTCCTCTGTAAGCTGAAACGTCTCGGCGATCCTCTGTGCCGCGTATTCGACATAGGTGGCCCACGCCGGGAATACCCAGTCAACAGGCCCCCGGAGGACGCCGCGGGTGGAGGCCTCCTCAAGCACCTCCTCCAGCGTCGGCGGCTTCTCAACAAGCCTAAGCGCGAGCTTTAGACGTTGTTTAATTTTGTTTATATCCATGACGTGGTAAACGCCGCGGTATATGTTGAACCATAATTGACTCCATGGCTCTTCTCTTCGGTTAGCTATATAAGCCTTCTCCTTACAGGTAAAGACTGACAGGTGCAGGCTCACAGGCATAATTGTACCTGTGAACGAGTACCTGTTAGGGAAGACCCGATGACGCATCGCATCATAAAGATGGTGGCAAGCTACGTTTCAACAACATACCAGATTTGGCCGACTGGAATGGATCTGGAAGGCGCATTGTTTGAAATCGATAATGCTTTGTGTCCAAAAATTGTGAAAGACGTCAAGAGACGGTTTAGGCGTCAGCTTAAGTACATCGAAGTGACGTGTCTATAATCCCCCCAACGAAGAGGTTATTCACAAAGTTTCACATCTAATGCCCATCTCTCTTATTTTGCAAGGCAGCGTTGACAGAACGCGTGACCCCGTGGCCCGGGTTCAAATTCCGGCCGGGCACTACTTCTGACATGTCATTAGGACTCATAAGTCCAATGGGGTTATGTATACGTTGAACCGTTGCCCATAGGAACTACCCCACAGCATAGGCCCGACCTGTAAGTCTGTAGGATGTGCCTGTGGACATTTATCGGTGGGAAAATGGCATTTAAGAGGTTAGAGGCGGGAACGTGGGTAACTATATGTGTGGTGGTCTTGAACACGCCGTGAGGTCATAACCCTAGGTAAAACTAGGCACTATCTTGAGCCTGCGCCTAGGTCCGTCGAGGAAGTTGACGAGGTGCTTGAGCAGGTCTTTAGACGCGGCGTCCTCCACGGCCCGGTGGACTGGGTCTTCCAAGCGTCGGCAATATACACAGAGTACAAGGTGCAGAACCGTAAAAAGTTGCCGGGGGTCTGCATCTTGAGTCGGCCGGTAGACGCCAGATAGAAGAACCAGACAGCGAGTCAATGCGTTTGAATTCAACACACCAGTTCGGTCGTAGGCCGGAAAAAGCCGCTGGCGGGCCCGGTGGGATTTGTAGGCCGGCTCTCGCCGTGAACCCACGTCCTACGGCTCCGGAGGGTCGGCGCCTTGCGGCCTACGGCGGCCGGCAAGCGCTCCGCCGCTCTGTCCTGTCTGAGCTACGGGCCCTTGATGGATGAATACACACATTATAAAGTTTAATAGGGTGTGGGTCTGTGGTGTTATGAAGAGGTGTTTTAGACGTGTCGGCTGTGTCCCGGCTATTGGGCTGGGGACGTGGGGCATCGGCGGCGGGTTCTGGACCGCTGATACGAGCAGAGACGGAGAGTGGGTTGAGGCTGTCAGATACGCGGTGGGGCGGGGCTTGAAGCTGATAGATACGGCGGAGATGTACGGCGGAGGCCATTCTGAGGAGCTGGTGGGCAGGGCCATCAAGGGGCTCCCCCGGGAGGAGCTTTTCGTAGTTACTAAGGTGTGGCCTAGCCACGCGAGGTATGAGGAGGTTCTGAAGGCGGCAGAGAGGAGCGCGGCGAGGCTCGGCACCTATATTGACCTGTATCTGTTGCATTGGCCTTCAGACGCCGTGCCTATTTGCGAGACTATACGCGCCTTCGAGGCGCTTGTGGACAGGGGGGTCATAAGGTTTTTCGGCGTCAGCAACTTCTCTCTGCAACAGTTGCAGGAGGCTGAAACGTGTGCCAAGAAGTACGAGGTGGCCGCCGTCCAGAACCACTACTCGCTCTACAACAGGAGGGACGAGGCGGATGTGCTCCCCTACGCCTTGGCCAACGGGATTATGTACATGGCCTACACGCCTCTTGAGAAGGGCGCCGTGGCGAGAGATCGGCGGCTTGCCGAAATCGGCAGGAAATACGGCGCAACCCCGGCGCAGGTGGCGCTTGCGTGGTACGTGAAGCGTGGCGTCGTTCCCATCCCGAAGGCGGAGAGGAAGGAGCACATAGACGAAATAGCGGGGGCGCTTGGGCTGGAGCTGAGCGAGGAGGACTTCGCCGAGATCGCGCGGTGGAGATAATAAGTGACAGCGCGAAGGCCCTGGAGATAATAAGTATATACTACAAAGGCCCTGTCAAATACGCCCGCGCGGTTTTGGAGAAGTGGCCGGGGTCCGGCGCCGTCGTGGTGTATATGGGCGGCGAGGCTGTGGGCGCCGAGATTTTCTACGCGGTTGAGCTGGCGGCCGCGGTGTGTGTACACTACTACGTGGCGGTGGTGCCCGAATACAGGAGGCGCGGCGTCGCGTCTTTTCTTGTAAAGAAGGTGGAGGAGCTGTGCGGGGCCGGGGTATACATGGCAACGACAACGGGGGACAACGCGGCGGCTATCCGGCTCTTCAGAAGGCTGGGATATGTGGGGTATAGATGGGGTGAGTTGCCCCGCGGGGCGAGGGAGGTTCTGCTTAAGGCCACCTGCGGATACGACGACGACGTTCTGCTGATAAAAGGCGGCGACCCCGTTGCCGTTGCTACGCACACCCAAGACGTGGAGAGGCTCTGGCGCGAGACTTGTCTAAAGCCGTTTCTCAACTTATAGCGCTACGCATCATTTTTTAAAATGGATGTACGGCGTATATATGGAGATCTACGTAGTATTTAGGGGTAAGCCACCCGCCGAGTGGGCAGAGGTGCCGGGCGTGAAGGCGGTCTCGGCGGATTCCCTCACCTCCATAGAGGGGAAGTTCGTGCTTGTCGTCGGCGACAGAGAGCTGGCGGAGAGGCTCAAAGTCGGCTACCTCACGGAGGAGGAAGCCCGAGAGCTCCTAGACTACATAAAGAAGAGGTTGAAGGAGGAGGCCAGTTAAGACCCGGCCGGGTCGTGGATTGGTACAGGCGGGTGGTGGAGGGCTGTAGGAAGGTCATAGAGGAGTACGAGGAGTACGCAAAACGCCCGGATGCAGACCCCCAGGTGCTTGAGGCGTTGCGGAGGAGGGCAGAGTGGTGCAGGCGCTACGTGGCCGGTCAGTGAGGGGCGTTGCGGCCACGCCTACCGTGAAGCCACGGCTCTGCCTTATGTATTTAACCCTGTCTGTGGGTGAGTTTGTGATGACGTCTTGGGGAGTTGTGGAGCGGTGACAGGGCGGTTATCCCGCTGACTAATATAGACTGAGCTCTACGTTTAACCACTCCTTGATTTCACGGTAGAGCGACTCAACCTCTTTTCTGGCGTCATCCTCCTTTAGGTAACCCATGGCCGGCACTCTGCTGTAGGCCACCCGCTGGCTGATTATGGTCTGGAAGCGGGGGAGGTTTAGGCTTCTCTCAACGATTTTGAAAGCCTCACGCCCTTCCGTTGTGCGGCTGTCCACGCGGTTTATCAGAACCCTAGCCTTTATGTCGATGCCTGTTGTCACCATTTCCGCAAGTTTGTTGTACATCCTCTTGACCCTGAAGGGCTCAGCGCCGTAGGGATGCGTCACTACTATTATCTTGTCGGCTGCGTAAAACGCCGTAAGCGTGTAACGTCTCTCGTAGAAGGGCAACGTGTCGAGTATCACCACGTCCCAGCCCGATGTACCCGACTTCTCCAGGAACAGTCTAAGCAAGCGCTCCGGGCTTGGACGGTTGCCGGAGAACCAGGCGAGGCCCATGGCGTCGCTGAGGCTGTCGCCGCTTGGCACGAGGTCGACTCGGTAGATACCCAGCTTAGTTGCTGTTACGTAGTCGACCAGCTCAACACTTTCTCCACGCAGAAACTTAAGAAGCGCGTCGCCGACTGTTCTCCTCTTTTCCTCCAGCTGGGCGACTCCAGCCTCGCCCAGTAAGGCGGTGCTTAAGCCGGCGCTGGGGTCCAGGTCGATTAGTAATACCTTCTTTCCCTCGCTGAGGAATTTATGCGCTAGATGCGACGCAATAGTCGTCTTGCCGACGCCGCCGCTAGCCGAAAGAAACGCAACCACCTGCACCGCCTATATATTTACACACAATTTTAAGCTCTACGTCAATGTATAGAACCGGTACAAGAAGCGACGCAGTTTTGGCCCTCTCGGCCTCCCCATTGCCGTAAAGCAACAACGCAACCTCAACGCCGCCCGTAGCTCTCCACAGCAGAGCTTGACCCACGCCGCAGGCGAGGCGTTCTGCAGGCTCGACCTCGACATAGACGTCGCCGCATTTGAGGTCCGCCCTCCAAGGCCCTATCTTGACTTCTTGTTCGCACCTAGCGGACTCTTTTACACACAGCTCGTTTACCTCATCGCAGTTCCGCAACGCGCCGAGGTTGAAGAAGTTTATCAGGTCCACAGAAAGGCGTGAAGGTTAATAAAAGTGTCAACCGGCGTTGCCATGTCTAGGAAGAGGTCTGATCTGTCTTCGCTGGAGGGGGTGGGCCCCAAGACTTTGGAGAAGCTTCAGGAGCTGGGCGTCGCCTCCGTGGAGCACCTGGCCGAGTTCACCGTGGAGGAGCTGGTAGAGGCGGGGATAGAGTACGACCGGGCCGTGAAGATCCTGCAACAAGCCCTGCAACGGGTGGGGGGCGCGCAGCCGGCGACGCTTAGGGAGCTTAGGCAGAGGCAGTACCGGGTCTTCAAGACAGGCGTGGCGGAATTCGACGAGAAGACCCCCTGGAGGGGGGTGAGGGAGGCGTTTATATACGAGTTCGCCGGCGAGTTCGGGGCCGGGAAGTCCATGCTGGCGCATCAGCTCGTCGTGGCCGCGCTTAAGGAGGGCTTCACAGCCAAGGCGGTGTACATAGACACAGAGGGCACCTTCAGCCCTACGCTTATCGAGGCCATGGCGAGGAGATTCGGCGTAGAGCTGGAGAAGCTGGAGGACTCGGTGGTGGTGTATCAGCCCGCCAACGTGGTTCAGCTGGAGCAGATAGTGAAGTACGACCTGCCGCGCCACATAGGGGAGGGGTGCCGTCTGGTTGCCATCGATACGATAACTGCCCTCTACCGCGCCGAATTCGTGGGCCGGGAGCACCTCGCGGCGAGGCAACAACGCATCCACTACCTCATAGACTGGCTGAGGAGACACGCCCGCACCTTCGGCCTGACGTCCATCTTGACGAACCAGGTCATGGACGTGCCTGAGGTGTTTGCCATGGGTCTCAAGAGGCCGGCAGGCGGCAACGTGCTGGCCCATGCCGTGAATGCACGCTTCATGATGGTGAGGCTTAACAAGACGAAGCCGGAGGGCTACATGTGGCCTCTGGACGTGCCCGGCATGGCGCCAGATGTGAGGATTGAGTACAGAATAACCGAGGCCGGCTTGGAATAGGACCGCGTTAAAGTGTTGTCACGTTAGGAGGACGTAGACGGCGGATCCCAACATTGCCACAGCGACTGCGCGCGTCACCAGCAGAGATCGTCCGCACGACACGGCGCGTTGCCCCAGAAACGCCCCCAGGCCGGCGAAAACGCCCCCCACGACGATCTTTTGCTTCAACGCCACGGAGGACGCCGCCTCCACCGTCCGTAGCGCAGGTATCAACGCCTCTATCTCGCCTATGAAGACCCGCGCCACTGCAAACGACGCCGCCGTGCCCAGCAAGGCGTCCGCAAAACCGACAAGCGCGTTAAGAACAGGCCTGAGCCTGCCGCTCCGGATTCTCCAGCTCCTCCCGAGCAGGAGCTGGACGCCGGTTATGGCGAGGGCCGCCGCCACGAGGAACCTCAACACGTCCCACGTCAAGAACAGCCAGACGACGACGCCGAGAACCACGCCGAGGAGCACCGGGATGCTCCTCACCTCAAAATGGATGACGGGGCCGCCTACAGTGAACCTCTGATACAGCAAGTTCAGAGCTCCCAAGACGCCCGTGGCCAAGGTGAAGCCTAAGGCCACCACAGGAGGGGGCTCGCCGGCGGCGAACAGCAAAGGGAACACGAAAAGCGTTGCGTACGCCGGCTCCTCCACCGCGCTGGACAACGTACCTGCGAGAAAACCGGCGTAAAACCACACCAAGACATCTCCACCGACCATAAAACGCCAAAAACAGCCCCCTTAAAAATCAAAAAGACGAATCTGACAAACATATGAGGCCATGGCCCGCTACGAGGAGCTGAGGAAGGCGGTAGTGAGGCGGAGCAACCGCTGGCCGCAACCTTTTGTTCTTCCTACGACCGCTTTGCAAAGTCTCTTTGTCCCCAGTTATTTACAATGACCTAAACCTCCAGGGGAAAGCTTAAAAACTCGGCTGTTAATTAGTCTTAACGGGGCCGTAGCTCAGCCAGGCAGAGCGGCGGAGTAGCGGTTCCGCGGGCCCGTTTTTTATTACGTCCGTATTCTCTTATTCTCTTACATATTCCTCGCCGTTGCGGATATGCCAGAAGCCCCTTGGGGGTATACCTCTCTCATCTTCTCCTCGTATAAATCAACTCTGCTGAACACCAGTTCCAGCCTCGCCTCCCTCACCACGCCGTTCCGCGCGCAGAAAGCCTTCGGCGGGTTCAGCGAGAGGCACGCCTCCGACCCGTCCCTACATATACCTCCACCATGTAGGGGTGGGGGTTGGTCACAAGTCTCTGTCTGGCTGTCGAGAGGCTGGAAGTCCTCTCTACGCCGCGCATAGCCGCCGAACCCATAAATGCGGCGCGGATGGGGGAGAGGCTGGAGAGACTGGTCAAGCCGAAAATTGAGACGAAACGCGAAGAGAGACCTAGGCCGAAAACCACGGCACCAAAAGCCGTGGACAAGATCGCGTTCCAACTCGTGGATGGACCTGCGGCGATGAGGCTGACGTATGTAATGAAAGGAGACAGAAAGATACCTACTATAAATGCCGTGGCGCAGTTTTCTGTGTTGGGGGTGGCTGAGGAGTTGATGCGGCGGCTTAGGCTTTCCGGCATAAACGCCTCTGTGGTAAGCAAAGGCGCCTCCGGCTTCGAGGTAGTGGTGCCTAAAGACGAGCTGGAGAAACTTACACCAGAGGAGAAAGAGACTGTGAGACGATACCTAGAACACGTGGCGCAGACTAGAGACGAGGAGAGGAGGAAGATGGCTGAGGAGGTGTTGCGCCGCTTCGACTTCGGCGCCAAGGCAGTCAACATCGCCGGAATCAGACTCAAGCTTGCACATGACAGGGGCAGAATCAAAGCCGAAAAATACGGCGACCCACAGCTAATTGCAGAGATAAAGACGACGCTAGAAAACAAGCTAAGAGAAATACTGGGCTACGAATTTGAACAGTGGAAGAACCACATAAAAATAAAGGAGAAAGGAAGACGCCTAATAATAAGACAACAACTGCTCGAAAGACTCGCCCAACAAGACCCCAACACCGCCAAAACACTAAACGAAAAAACTTAAAAACACACAGCAACAAAGACACTGCCCGCGGACCGCGACGTTGGAGCTCCAGACCCGTAGGGCGGGGGTTCACGGCGCATGCGCCGGCCTAAAAATCCCTCCGGCCCCACCATCCCTGCTTCTTCTATGGCGTTTTGACACAGATCTCCGGTGGCGTGGTTTTATGTGGTGGCTCAGTGTTATTATCGGCTTTAAAGGAGCGGCAAGCCAGGGTTAAAAAGCGCATTTGTGGGATTTTGCGGCTATTTCTCTCTGTCTCGGCGTATAAGCCATACTGAGGGCGTCGTCGGTGGCCAGCTTCGCGTCAATCTACTTGTGGGCCCTTAGCAGATCCAGCAATTCGCCGTATGAGCTGGCAGATCCCTAAGTCCTTTGAATGCCTCTCTGCCCGTGGCGAGGGCTTCGTTTGTGCATACGCCTAAGTCCAGCCTCCAAGGCTCCTTAGTTGCAATACCAAGCTGGTAATCGCTACTTAACACATTCCATCGTTCGGCTTGGTCATCGCCTAGCCACATAGTTAGCAAGGCGCTCATTCCCCGCGCCTGAGGTGGCTCGTGAGGTCTATGGCCTCTGCCTTGCTCCACCTCTGCCTCCAGCTTCTTGCGATGATTATGTATTAACGCACTCACCCCCTCACGCGTCAAGTTGGCCGAAGTGACACGCGCGCGGAGCTCTCCGTATCTTGTTGCAACCCAGGTGAACACCTGCCAAAGCTGTTTAGCGCTCATGAAGGGTCGGTCCTTATCATTACTTTCACCGCTTGCCCTCCAGCCCAGATGGAGCAACTCAAACCTCTCGCGCGGAAGCCTTGGCTGTTGCCATCAAGTCGGGCTCCACGCCTAAGTGATCAACGGCGAACCAGCGGCCGTTCATCACTCGGTGCGTAGAGCCTCCGCGGGTGTTATTGCGTATAGTCTTCTGAGGGCTGGCGCTGAGGCTAGTAGCGTCGCCGCGGTGACTACTGCGGGCGGGATCGGCGCTATCTGCGCGGTGGATATGCCGGGGGCCTCCACCGCGAGAGCTAGGGCTGTTGCCGTTAGGGAGCCGGCGGCGGCTGGGAGGGCGAAGAGCATTAGGGCCAGGGCCGCCAAGCCCCTCTTCTTGAGCCCGAGGGTTCGGAGTATGGCGAATTCCTTAAAGTGGGTGTAGTACATTGTAGTTGCGTATGTGTAGACGAGGGCGGCCACGGCGGCTGTGGTCGAGAGCGCCACCAGCGCCGCAGAGCCTAGATACAGTAGCAATTGGCCCCACAACGCCGATATGAACTCGTCTGAGTCCATAACCGCCGCCCTCGGGAAAAGCCCCCGCAGCTCTTTTACGCAGCTACGGCCGGCCTTCTGGAGCACCAAGTAGTTATACGGCAGGTTGCCTAGGAGAGCTCTGTCTACGTAGATGTCTGCAGAGAGGCCTGCTATAGACGCCGTCTGTGCAACCGTCTCCTTGACGTAGATGGTCAGCTCCTTCCCCGCCGCGGCGACTCTATACGTCTCCCCAGCCTTTGCGTAGTAGGCGTTTGCCGCGGCGGCGGCGCCTGCGACGCCTCGCACCCCGGCGGGCACCGCGGCGACCGTCACTGTTCTAGTAGTGCCGTTGGGGTAGCGCAACACGCCGGTGGCCACCGAGACGCCGTAGCCGCCTGAGAAGCAACCCAGCGAAAGAGCCGCCGCCAGGTCCCGGTCGCTAAACGGGCCGCCCATAACCACGACCGTGCCTGCGCCCAGCGCCCTCTGGATGTCGCCAGCTATGCTTTCTCCCACCTGCCAAAACAGAAACACGGCGAAGAGCGACACCGTCCCCAGTATGGACAAGAGGAAGAGCGCCGCCACCGTGCCCCTCCTCTCCCTTACATACAGGAGGTAAAGCTCATAAAGAGAAGACATGAACACAGAAAGTCTTAATGTTAAAAAAATTGTGGTTTGGGTTTATGAAGCTGTTATAAACAGATTTTAATAGGCCCTATATAGAAGCAGATCCTTATACAGCTACCGTCGGAACATATCTCACTTGGGGAGGGCGTGGCGGCGTGCGCCGCTTGGCCTAGTGCTAATACGGCTAGCGTCGCGAGCATTGGCGCGGCCTTGGCGACTTTTTCGTATCTTTTTAGTTTTTCTATTGCGTTCATGTATTGCGGAGGCGGGCCCTTTATAACAGTCAAGTTTTTTTTGGTAATACATTTGCGTCGAATAATAGTGTGGTCGTTAGAAAACTTTATATATTTGTAAGAGGGTGATGGCATGTTGCGTGGGCTTATCGCTGGTGCCGTGGTTGGTCTGATAAATCTAGCGGTTTCGCTCGTATCAGGTGGCGACGTGGCGGGTGTTTTGTCCACTTTGGTTTTCTTTGTGGTGTTGGGGGTTTTGCTGGATTTGTTCCTTGGGAGGCGCGGCGCCTTGGCCGTATCTATTGTGGGTTTCGCCGTCATGGCCGGCCTTCTGGCTGTTGCGTATGCTTTGGCAAGCGTCGGCGGTGTCGGGGCGGAGATTCAAGGCTTTGAGGGGCCTCTTGGGGTTGCTGTGGCGTTGGGTCTTGTGGCTGTTTACTGGGTTATCTTTTACGCGGTTTATAGGATTGTGGAGCGTTATGTGGGTTAGGCTTCTCCTCCTCTTGGCGGTTTTCGTCTCTGCGCAGGCGGTTGCCGGCGACCGCGGCGTGATCTTCCTGGGGTCTGTGTGGGAGTCTCCGCCTAGGGCCGACGGGGTGGGGGTTCTGGGTTTGATGTTCTTTCTGAGGGAGCGGCATATAGATGTCTCCGTGGGGGTGAGGCCGCTGTGTGGTTTTGTGGATGTCGTCTCTGGGTTTAGGGCGGCTGAGCTGGGGCCCGGCGCGGTTACCGTCAGGGTCTCTCTCTGGGCTGGGAGGTTCAACGTCTCGTGTCCGGCGGTGGTGGTGTATAGGTGGAGGTACGTGGACAGGGGGTCTGCGTTGGACGGCGGCGGCGAGGTGGTGGAGTCGGTCACGTTGTATATCCCCCCGGCGCCGGAGCTCTCCGTCTCGGCGTCCGGGATCGCGGTGTTGGGGGTCCCCTCGGTGGTTAACATGTCTGTGGCGTTGCGGGGGGTGCGCGGCGGGATCCTCCGCGTGGCGGGCGACGGCGTCAAGGTGCTTTCGCAACATACGGCGGTGCCGGCGGGCCCCGGCGTCTTCTCCATACCCCTCGTGGTGTTGGCCGAGTCTCCGTCGCCGTCTCTTACTGTGTCTTTTGAGGGCGTAGACGCCTCGGGGCAACCGGTGAGGTTGACATCCACCGCTTTTCTACAGACGGCTCCTCGCCCCGTCGTGGTGGTGTCGGCGTCTCCGGCGCAGATACCAGGCGGAGGAGGCCGCCTAAATGTGACGGTGGAGCTTCCCGGCCCCTATGACGGCGTTGCGTATTTGAGGTTTGCGGGGGCCGCCGCGGGCTCCAGCGTATATGTCGTGGAGTTGCGCAGAGGGCGCGGTTCGGCGTCGGTCTTCGTCGTCCCGACTTCTGACGTGGTGGAGGTGAGGGCTGAGGTGCAGTATGTGGTCGGCGGCGTGGTGGTGTCGGAGTCTTCGTCGCTCTACCTCCCGGTGTTGAGGCAGCAGGCTGCGGGGCGGGCCAAGGTGTCTGTCTCCCCGGCTCTGCTCGCCAGCGGCGTTGTAAACGACGTGGCGGTCTCAGTCTCTGCGCCCGGCGGCTTCAACGCGTCTGTGGTTTTTGAAAACGCGGCGGTGGACAAGGCCACGCCCTACATATTCGGCGGCTTCGGCAACGCCACCGCCCGCTTCGGCGTGGTGCCGCTGGGCCGCTCCGTCGCCGCAACGGTGGAGGTCTGGGGCGGGGGCTGGAGGGAGGTCTACCGCGTGGAGTTGCCGGTGGCCGAGGGCGGCGTCTTTGTGGTCAAGCCGCTGGCTGACGAACTGCCGGCCGGCTCGTCTTCTTCTCTTCTCGTCTCGGTTATGTACACAGGTCTCGAGAGGGTGAGGGCGGTTCTGTTTCTCTCCTCGCCGGTCTCGCCAACTGCGGTTTACGAACTGGAGCTCGACCCCCAGAGGCCTGTGGTTGTTAACTACTCCATGTCTATCCCGGCGCATCAAGGCGGCGTGGTCAAGGTGGATTACGAGATCTACTACACGACGCAACGAGGCGCCGCGGGCAGATCCGCCGGCTCGTTCTCAGTATCGGCGCGTCAAAGGCCGCATGTAGCCCTCTCGTCTGTTGAGGTTTCGCCGCGCCGCCCAGTTGCCGGCTCGCCGTTTTTCGTAGTTGTCACGCTCTACAACAGCGGCTTCGCCGAGGCGTATAACATAAACGTGACTGTGGCGTCGGCGGAGGGTTTTGCCCCTGTCACGTCTACGCGGCAGGTGGTGAGCCGGCTGGCGCCGCAGGATGCCTCAGTGGTTAGCTTCGGCTTCAACGCCACCGGACCCCTCGCCGGCAACGTCACTGTGCATGTGGAATATGTAGATGCCTACGGCCGTAGGTACTCGGACGAGGTTGTCATCCCCGTCGCCGTCTACGCGCGGCAGCCTGAGCAACGGGGCAGCTCTCCCGGGTGGGCTGGTCTTGCGGTTCTAGCCGCCGTGGCCGCCGTGTTGCTCGTGGTGGCGCTTAGGGGAGGTAGAAAGGGGAGGGGTAGAGAGGCTAGATCTGGAGGATGAACCTGGCGTCTACCACATATGCGCCTTTTCCCTCCTCCAGCGCGATGACTGGGTTTAGGTCTGCCTCCCTGATTTCTGGGTT
>Ga0079998_107872_pt1 | contig 40165 bp, 26 predicted proteins | sample PerSpoBPS_BMetaG_FD_69201 | JGI IMG/M metagenome (GOLD analysis project Ga0079998, IMG submission 69201) | Thermal spring microbial communities from Yellowstone National Park, Wyoming, USA - Perpetual Spouter B (PS_B) MetaG (SPADES assembly)... | ecosystem: Environmental > Aquatic > Thermal...
GGATGTGATTGCATTAGGTTTGAGTGTGTAAGTGGTTTTGGAGAGGGTTTAGTTTATTGTTAGATGTTAAAGTGAAATTTAAAAAATGAGTTTATTTTCAATGGGTTTACGACACAGCCACAGAGTGGAGAGGGATGAAGGAAAAGGAAGGGGGGATATTATTCGTTTTTAATTGTTGAGTTGAATATCTTTACTTTCTTTTTGTTTTGGAAGATATCTAAAAGAAACTCCGCAACACTTAATTGTTCTTGAATAACAGCACTCAATTTTTTCAACTCCGACTTTCTCATCCTTTTCATCGCAAAGGCGAAATCAAAACCGACATTGTGTGTGAAGAATTTATTATAAATTTCATCTATCCCCCCGACAACAAAACCATATCTAATGTAAGGATATATCTCTTTGTGCTTCAATGCCTTGGTTGAGTAGATTAAAACATCGTGAGTTGAAAAAGAGCCGTATTTGGTTTCTATGACAACGAATGGCAAGTAGCTTTTTTCTGCATTTCCATTTGAAATTTCCCTCGCAATTAATATGTCAACTTGAAATGCGTAATCCCCCCTTCTTGGATCCCAAGGACTATCAGGTCTGTAATTTAAACCACCATCAATTATGACTTTGTAAATCAAATTCTCCCCCTCTTTGATCGTATACTTATCTTTTAGCTCACCCCTGGATAATTCCTCTCTCAATGACTTGGCGAGTTTTCTTCGGAATTGAATTTCGTTCATTATATTGCGTTATTTATTTTTGAATTATGATTGTGATTGGGAAATGAGTAAAGGTCTAATTTGTCTTTCAAATCTTCAAGTGATGTCAATCATTTATTAGTTTTATCAATCGGGTTCACGCCACTGTAACAATTTGCCGTTGGAGTCAAAAATAACAAAACCACGGGATAAACCAGGACCTTTATATTCCCAAGTCGTGAAAGGTCCGCCCGAGACATTATCGGGTTCGCCAAGGAGGGACTTTACCTCCGACATTGACATACCAAGTGTAAGGCGTCGCCAGTTCTGTTTTTCTGTTGTTGTCTTACTTGGCTGTTCTTTTAGGTGGGATTTAAGTTTTGCAAGTTCCGAGCGCAACTCGGATAATTGGTTTTCAAGTATAGTTATCCTTTTCTCAATGGATGAGATGCGTTTTTCAAGGTCAGTTGTTGTAGGGTTTTGGGTGAATGATGGGTGGAAAAAAAAGAGTGTGAGAACGGTTAAGATGGAAATCGTTGAAAAATGGATGCGCATAAAGATGCCTCCGTTATTTTGTTTTCTCTGTTAAAAATATAAAAGGATAGGATAAAAAGTCAAGTTTTTAAAGTTTTTTAATAGATTTAAGAAAGGTTTATCTTATCACGCAGGGTGAAGAGATAGGGAAAGAAAAAAATTTAACTCCCCCTCACACTACTCTCCCACGGGGTGGAGAGGGAGCTCGTAAGGGGAGAAAAAGTTGAGCAGATTAAAATAATGTTGAATTTCGTTCATTATATTGCGTTGATTTATTTTTGAATTATGACTGCGATTGGGAAGTCGGGAACGGATTGGGGTTTGACAACGGTTGGCGTCTGTTTTCCTTTTGTAAGTTCTTTCACTCTTTCTGATATATACGCCTGAAGCATGTTTATCGTAATTTTCCCCTTGCCCAAAAGGTCTGCTTTGCCTTTTAAACCTTCAATTAAAGCTTTTGTGAAGGCGCCGTTTCCCCAGGCAGGGTCTTCAAATGAGAATTGTTTACCTGTGGATGATGCAAACACGACAACGCCACTTTCAGCGCTTGTCAATTCGTTCACAATACTTGTCATATCAACAACCGCCCTTTTACCACCGAAAACATTTCCAGAATGGCAGGCGTCAACGAAGACGATGGATTTACCGCTAATTGCTGAGACGGTGTTTTTTATATCTGAAAAAGCAACGCCTGTCCTCTTCAAGTGTTCAATATCAACATCAACGGGCAAAAAGTAAAAGTTATTAGCCCGATCGTTTAATCCATGACCAGCAAGGAAAAGAATCGCCACATCCTTTGATGTTGTTTGTCTTTCCAGCCAGTCAAGTCCATCAAGTATATTATCCTTCGTCGCTTGTTCATCAACCAAAAGCTTGACTATTACATCCTCAAAGAGAAGACCCTTTTGAAGTTTCATAATCTCAACGAAGTCGGTTGCGTCTTTTGATGCAAAGCGAAGTTGAAGGTCTTTGTCTTTATATTTGCTTACGCCTATTGCGAGGATGTAAAGTTTTGGTTTAATGACAAAGGCATCGCCTCTCCAGTATAATTTTACGGTTGACGGGCGCTTACGGAATAGTTGGTTTCTGCGATCAAGCTGAGTTCAAAGTCCCTTTGCGGGGCTGTGATAGTGATTTCGCCCGTTTCTTCGTCTATTTGTTTTAGCATTATGCCTCTTTCCTGGGGTAAGAGTTTGCCGTCAATTAGGACTCTTATTTTCGTTATGGGTTCGCCAGATGGATTTTTTATGGTGTATTGGACGGTAAGTTCCGTATTTGTGAAGTAAGAGCCGTCACGGGGTGAAATGATTGTGATTACGGGTGGGAGGGTTTTCTTTGTATCTTTTTCTTCAGTTCTTTCTGGTTCTTTTGGCTTTGTGATTGGTTTTTCTTTTTCGGAGAGGATGATTCCGCTCTCACGGAAAAGGGCGAGACCACCGCTTGTTCCAATCCATTTATTTCCTTGTTCGTCTATGGCTATTGCATTAACCCAGTTATAAGGCAATCCAGAGTTTGAAGTGTTATAAACAGTCCAATTTACACCGTCAAACTTCACAAGACCTCCACCAACATAGGTTCTCCCATTCAAATAAGGTCCAGGTCCAATCCATTTATTCCCCTGTCCATCTATGGCTATTGCAAATACATAATTGGAAGGCAAGCCAGAGTTTGATGTATTATAAACAGTCCAATTAACGCCATCAAACTTAACAAGCCCTTTAGCTGTTCCAATCCATTTATTTCCTCCTCCATCTATGGCTATTGCAAGAACTACTTTAGAAGGAAGGTCAGAATTTGAAGTATCATAAACTGTCCAATTCAAACCATCAAACTTTGCTAGTCCTTCACCTGTTCCGATCCATATGTTTTGCTCTCCATCTATGGCTATTGAAGTAACATCGTTATCGGGCAAACCTGAATTTGAAGTATTATAGACACTCCAATTCACTCCATCAAACTTCGCAAGTCCTCCACGATATGTTCCAATCCATTTGTTACCCTGCTCGTCTATGGCTATTGCACGAACATAGTTAGAAGGCAAGCCAGAATTTGATGTGTCGTAAACGGTCCAATTCACACCATCAAACTTTGCAAGACCTCCAACACTTGTTCCAATCCATTTGTTACCCTGCTTATCTATAGCTATTGCAGAAATATGGTCCCAAGGCAAGCCAGAATTTGAGGTATTATAAACGGTCCAATTCCTTCCATCAAACTTAACAAGACCTCCTCCATATGTTCCGATCCATTTGTTCCCCTGCTTATCTATGGTTATTGAATAAACCCAGTTATGAGGCAAGCCAGAGTTTGAAGTATCATATACGATCCAATTCCTTCCATCAAACTTTGCAAGCCCTCCACCATATGTTCCAATCCACTTGTTCCCCTGTTCGTCTATGGCTATTGCACGAACATAGTTATCAGGTAATTGGGATTTCCATTTGTCATAAACTATAAATTGACCAGTATATTTGTTTAATTTAACAAGCCCACCAGTTGTGCCTACCCAAAGATAATTCCCATCATCAGCAATAGATAATATAAACTTTCCACTTGTGAAGCCGATCTATCCTTGACTTTGTGAAAGTAAGAAATTGGTTGTAATTAAAATTAAAATAAGCGAGATAATTGATTTGATGCGTGTCATGGGTGGTTACCGCTTATTTTGTTTTCCTCTCGGTGAAATTTTAATAAAAATTTTGGGGAATGTCAAGGATTGAAAGGGTGGGTTTATTTTTTATCTGAATACTTTTGTAGTTTTTCAAGGATGTTGAGGAGGGGGGAGGAGCGGGATTTTTCTTTTTCGCATTTTAGGTTTTAAGTTCAAATTTTGTGGTTTCTCTGATCAGAGTAGAGGGGGCATTATTTATGGGTTTTTGTTTTTGAGTTTAGATTTTCCCAAGCTTCAAGGATTAGTTTGCGTGTTCGGTATTCGCCGAATTGGCGGATTTCTTTTTCTTTCAGGACACGGAAGGTTTCACCGGGAAAGGTGCTTTTACTGGAGCGTTCAATATAACCTGTTGGTTCTAACGGGTCATCAACTTCTTCCCATGGGTCTAAGATGTCTGCCAACTCTTTTTCAGTCAAATCAGCAGGGTCTAAGATGTAGCGCAGTTGCTTTCGGGTGAAACCGTAAAGGCGAGCGTAATAAGCGTCAAGTTCGGCACGCAGGAGAGCGCGGCGTTCTTCGTTCCATTTGAATGGAGGCAATGGGCAAGGGGATGAATAATTGGCTATGGATGCAGAGCGTAGAATTTTAGGGTTTGCGGGGGTTATTTCGGGATAAGCGGAAGCCCATTCAGGCAGGTCAAACGAGTTACCACCAGTTGATTGTTGGTTCTCTTTCCACTGTTGGAAAATTGCCTCCTTCAATTCAGGTGTTGCACTTCCCCAAACATCGTCAGCGAAAGGTTTGATGTCCCAAGAAGTGTAAACTAACTCCAACACGCGCGGGACGATGAAACGCAAATCTTCAGGGGTGTAAACCTGGGGTGAAAGGACAGGTAATTGGTTGAGAATAAAATAGCCCAGGTAAGTTCCACCGATCTTTTGTCGGACTAAATAGTCAAAAACAAAGCAGTTAAAATTAGCAATAAAACAAGTGATGAATGTTGTATTAAGCGTGTTACTAAAAATGACCAGTGATAAAGTGTTCCCTATACCTTCACGGGGTGTTAAACTAAAGATAGAGGTTCGCTCATTTGTTGCATTTGTTATACCGCGAAAGCAAAGGAGCCAGTTATATTTCCAGTCGCTTAGGCGGGTTTTCACTTCTTCTGCTGGGACCCAGTACCACGGTTGGATAAGGAAGTTTGGGTTTGAGTGTTGGTGTTCATCTGGCGTGGGGAGTTGTGTATTTGAGCGAGAATAGACGCCTTCATAAGTTCCGAATCTATGGTCGTAGTGCCAAATCATTTTGGCTTCGTAAAGAGGCAGGTAAACTTCTTTGCCATGAATGAAGCGGTTGCCGATAAGCTGGTATCCTTCTCTCTTAAGTTCCTCTCGTGTGCGGAAAAGGTGTGAGTCATTAGCCATATGGAACATTGCCAGAAAGCGCACATTCCAAGGGTTTTCCCCTGTCTGTTCGTTCACCAGCACAGGAACACGCTTATAGATTGCTTTTGTAAGTTCCGCGTCTTGGCGGGTGCGGAAGACAGGGCAGGTGCGAGTGTTAGGGTTGAGAAGAGAGAAGTCATCCGATGATAAAACAAATTTGCGTTGATTATCCCTAAGTTGTTCGGTGCGGGTAAGGAAGAAGGCAAATTCACTTTGTTTTGTTGGTTTTCCACTCAAAGTTAGCAAAGAGAATTTATAACGACTATCAACGGCTGGGAAAAGTTTTTCTCGGTTTTCAAAATCATATAGAGTGACCAAGCGTCCTGTATCAATAAGATGGCGGAAGAAAAGTTGATTAGTTGCGTCGGTGGCGATACCTGTAGGTAGAACAACGCCGATTCTTCCATTTTTATTTATCAAATTAGTGAAAATCTCAGCGAAAACGGAGTAAGTATTGATATCACCGCGAGCGGTAAGAGGGAAGCGTCCGCTTTCGCGAAGGAATTTGCTTAATGCATCGGCTTCGTGGAGTGCCTGTTGATATTCTTGCCAGAGAGAAGGATTATGTTTAGGAAGCGCTTGAATCAAACGCTGGCGTGCAGATTTATTAGTCGCGTTTGCAATTTCAGGGTCGCGGGTAGAAAAGAACTCTTCTTCCTGTAATTTAATTCTTTCCCAAGGCGGGTTGCAGAGGATGACATCAAAGCCACCTTGTGAGAAGACCTCGGGGAATTCAAGTTCCCAGTGGAAGAAGCGATGTTTTAGGGCGAGGGCTTCGGCGTAGGCGGATATATCACTTCTTATGGTTGTAGCGGAGCGAGAGTTTAAAAGGGTGAAGATAGCGTTGCTTGTTGGGATTTTCTTTTCGTTTTCCTTGGTGAATTCAGCGAAGAAAGGTGCAGTCCATAGGTTGCAAAGTGTTTTATATTTCCACCAGGAAGGACCTTTTTGGAGTTCTTGGTAGAGTTTATCTTTTTCTCGTATTTGTTCTGGTTCATCGTCTGGTATTTCTATGAATGTTTGGATGGTTTTTTCAATTTGTTTCAAGTCCTCTTCATATTTTAGTTCAAGGGGGTATTGGTATTTATATTTTTTGTTTTCTTTGTTTTGATTTTTAAGTTTGCGGGCGATATTTTTGTCGTCGCCTGCTACGGGTTCGTATGCATCGTCTGGGATACCATTTTCAATAGAGTTAATAGATAGGACGCCCACGAGGCTATCGCCACATTTAATGTGGTGGTCAAGGAAGGCGAGAGGTTTGCCTTCTGCGTGGCTTTCAATCCAGAGGGCGACTTTACACAGTTCAACAGCGAGTGGGTTTTTGTCAACGCCGTAGATGCAATGTCTGACGACATCTCTTAGAGCGAGTTTATAGTCGGTTGGGTTAGGTTGTTCTTCGCCTGTTCTTATTTTTGCGAGTTCAGTTGCTAGGCGTCTTGCAGCTGCAAGAAGGAAATGCCCTGAGCCACAAGCTGGGTCAAGTACTTTAATAGAGAGGATGGCTTTTTCAGCTGGATTTTCGCCATCTTTTTTAGGTATTCGTTTTGCTTCTGTTAATTTTTCGTTCAAGACGGGTTCAAGTGCTGATTTTATGAGTTCGCCAACAAGTGAGCGTGGGGTGTAATAGCTACCAGTTGATTTTCGTTCAGTTCCGGCGGTTGTAAGTTCAAATGCGAGTTTATTTACTTCTTCTTTGAAAGTTGGGTGGAAGTCAAGTAGGCTTTCGTAGATACTGCCTAATTCTTCAACATCAAGTTGTGCGTAGTTGACGCGTTGTAGGGGTGATTTATCGTCTGCTTTAAACCAGCAGAGGTACCATAGAGCTTTTAGTAGGTCGGCGTTGTTAACTCTGGCATTATTTATGATATTTGTGTTTGAAGGGTTGAAGAGTTCGCCATTTAGTGGGGCGACGCCGAGTTTTTGGGCTTTATTTTCGTCGGCGAAAATCTCAAAAGTTTTTTGAAGGTTGATCCAGAGGTCATCGTGGTGTTCAATCCAGGCGCTTTTAACTTCGGTTAGTTTTCGCAGTCGTGATATTGAGTAGTAGTTTCGGAAGATGTTTGTACCTCCGATTAGGTTTCTTTCTTCGGCGACCAGGAGGAAGAGGATTCGGTAAATTAGGCGCAGGAGTTGTTGGTAGAATTCATCTGGTTTAATTTTTTTATTTTTGACATCTTCTTTGATCGCATTGTTTTTCGGGTGTTGTAGTATAGCGGTGCCGAGGATGTTGAGGGCTTTTTCAACGCTATCTCTTAATTTATCTCTGATTCTATTTCCCTGTTCAATTGATTCTCGGTGATATTTTTCCAGGGGGCATTCATTTGCATCTGAGATTGATTTAGGTAGGCGGGAGCGGTGGACGAGGCGGAAGAAGAGTTGGAAGTCGGCGAATAGTTCATTGGAGAACATTTCCTTAAGGTTGAATTCAATGAAAGCTTGTCTTGCTATGAGTTGAGTATCGCGAAGTAGTCGTAGTATTTCTCCGTTAGTTACGATAGCCCATAGGTGTTCTGTTTTGTTAAGGAATTCTTGAACGAGAGCGTGAGGTGAGAGGCGAGAGCCGTGTTGAAGGCGGTCAAGGTTTTGTCTTGCGCCGACGATATGAATAAATGGGGCTTCGTCGGATGGGTCGGCGCGATGTGATAGGGGGAATCGTTTCCCGTCAACTTCAACAGCTTCGCGTTGGTAAGTTGGTTTATAGTCAAGTAGTTCAAGTAGAGGGATTACGAAGCGTTCGCGAGTAAGAGAGGTTGCGGGGTCATCGGGCGGTAGTGTTTCAAGTCGTTTTTGGAAGTTTTCCCAGAGTTCTCTTGATTTATTCCATAGGAAAGCGAGGTAATCGCTAAAGGCGGATTCTGATCCTGGCAGATTGAAGTCCTGAGGTTTTTGGGCGATAGCTTCGCCTGCGAAGATTTTTTCAATTAAGTCAGCGCTTAATAGACCGCCTTCAATTTTCAAGCTTGGGAAGCGTGGCATAGTTCATTTTTCATTTATTTGGTACGAGGACATAGACGCCAAGGAGTTCTGGTTGATAAGGTTTTACGGTGACGGATGGTTCTTTTAGTAATTTTCTTACTCTTGTATGTGCTTCTTGTAGGTTAGATGCTCTTTCATTGGTGATTTTTTGGATTTCCCTGTTATTTTCGTTCCATAAGTTCAGGGCTTCATTGATCCATTCGGTTTGTTGTTCTGGGGACATATTTCTTGTTGGGGTAGCTTTGTCAAGTAGTTTAAGGGCTTCGTCGGTATTTAGCCAGCGGATTTGAGAGAGTCCTTCTGCGCCTATGACCAAGCCTTCTTCAGCGAGCAATGGTTGTTTTCCTTTTTCTTGGATGATAAAGCGCAGGTGGGCGATGAAAATTGTAGTTAATTTATTGACAGCGTTAGTGAAGAATGCTCCACATCTACGGGCTGGGGTATTTGGTGCGTTATCAATTGCTTTTTCAAGGATATATGATGCGAGTGCTACAACGAGTGGGTGGTTTCTGCCGATGTAGGTGACATTTTCAGGTGGTGGTGATGTGAAAGTGATCTTCCAGATGTCATTTGATGGGATGTATCCTTGTGGTATGTTGATCCGTTCGCGAATAGATTGGGGTAATTTTCCAAAGTGGATTTCCCAGATGTCGTTTCCAATTTCATTAATTGGGACTTCAAGGCGTTGGCAAGCGTCCAAGACGAACCGCTTGACAGCATCGGGGTCACCGAGGACTCTGTCAATTTCTTTTATCTCTCTTTGAATTTCATCTGGTTTCAATGATTTTTGGGCGAATTTAGTTCTGCTTTCATTTTCTCTTCTGGCGACCCATTCCCATTTAGTATGTAGTTCTCTGGCGACATCAAGTTCATTTTCAAACAGGGAGAGTTGGTCAAAGTTAGGGATTGATGAATATCTCAGGATGAGCGAGCGTATTATAGCTTCTGTTACGCTTTCGCTATCCATGGGGACTGGGACAAAAACGCCAGTTGAGTTATAAATTTCGCGTGCTTTTTTCAGCAGTACTTTCAGGACGATGCCGTCAATTGGGTTATCGCGTCCGTAGATTAGGACGCTTTTGACTATATTTGCGGGTTGACCGTATCTATCAACGCGACCGTCTCTTTGTTCAAGGCGGTTTGGGTTCCAGGGGAGGTCATAGTGGACGACAGCTGTGAAGTGTTCTTGCAGGTTTATTCCCTCGCTCAGGCAGTCGGTTGCAACGAGGACTCTTTTTTTATGTTGAGCTAGTTCATCAACTCGGCGAATTCTTTCGTCTTCTGGCAATGAGCCGGTTACTGAATAGATTGCTACATCTTCCGGGATGTTTTTCCTTAGACCTTCGGCGACATAGTCAGCGGTTGCTATATAACGGCACCAAACTATTGGATGGAAGTTATCTTTTAAAAGGTCGCGTATGATTTCAATTAAAGTGAGAAGTTTTGTGTCGTGATTGGTGTGTTTTAGTGAGGATGCTTGTTTAGCGAATTCCCTTAGTTTTCGTCTTTCATTTTCCGATAGTAGTTCGGTAGTTTGTGATAGTTCCCCTACCCTATGTGTTGGTTCTGTGTCTACGATGGATTCTCTTTCAGTTGGGTCAAAGATAGTTGGGTCATAGTCAGTTTCTTCGTTTTCATCGTAGAAGCGTTCGCTATGGGCAAGTAAGGTTCGTTCAGCGGAGGCGGGGCTTGACATAACGCATCGGAGGATAGCCAGGGCGTTCCAGTAGCATAATTTTCGTTTCCAGCCGGATTCTTTAGATCCTCGTTGGACGAGGTTATGGGCGAAGCGGTAGACATCGCTAAAGAGCTGTTTATAGGGTGATGATAAGGGATAGGTTACTTCTAAATTTTCTCTTTTTGGGAAAGGTGTTTCTTCGTTAAGCCAGTTTTGTACATCGGCGCGTTTTCTTTGGATGAAGTGTCGGACTAGTTTATTCATTTGTTCTGGTTTAAGGTCTGAGGGGTTATAATTTGCGAATTCAGGGTTAAGCAAAGCTAGAAGGGAACGGAAGGATTCTTCAATACCGCTGTGTGGTGTTGCTGTCAATAGGATGAGGTGGCGGTTTGGTTTTTTTGCCACTTCTTTAAGCAGTTCGTGGCGTAGTTGTTGTGATTTATTTTGTCCTGGTGGTTGAGCGGAGCCGTGGACTTCGTCAACGATCACGAATTCGGGGCAGTGAATAAGGAAGTTATCTTTATGTCTTTCCATTTTTGCGTAGTCAATGCTGACGATGATATGGTCAAAGTAGCTGAATACGGATTCCCCTGCAGGTATTTCCCTTTCAAGGCGAGCTACAGTTCCAGAGCGGATGACGACAGCTGGGATATGAAATTTTTCCCAGAGTTCTTTTTGCCATTGTTCACAAAGGTAGGGTGGGCACAGGACGCAGATTCGTTTAATTTCGCCTCGGTCTAACATTTCTCTTGCGATAAGACCGGCTTCAATAGTTTTACCGATTCCTACATCATCAGCTATGAAGAGTCGTATTGGGTCGAGGCGCAGAGCCATCATCAATGGTACGAATTGATAAGGGCGGGGGCGGAATGAAAGTTTGCCAAGTGATCTAAAAGGTCCTGCTCCGTCTCTTAGAAGTAGTCGTGCCGAGTTCCATAATAGGCGTGCAGAGACGATATCAGCGAATTTTGATGTTGATTTTGGGTTTATTTCCGGAAATTTTGCTTCCTTTATTTCATTTCCTTCAAGTGGGAGGAAAATTCCGCAGGTTTCTTCTTCTGTTCCGCTTAAAGGTCGTAACAGCAGGAGGTCATCGTTATCTGATGGGAGGACGATCCATATGCGGTCACGGGCGCTGACAAGGGTACCGGGTGAGAATTGAGCTTTCATTTTTCACTCCGTTTTTGTTAAGGCATTAACTAATTCCGAAGACATCTTTATAGTTTTTCACTTGTTCTTCAATATCTTTGTCGTATCTGATAATAACGACACGGTAGCCCATTTCCTTTAATTTTTTGCGTATTTCCATATCTTTATTTTTTTGTTTTGGCAGATCGTGTATATCGCCGTCGCAGAAAACGCAGACATTGGGTTCGTAGAAGAAATCAGCTTCGCATGGGATTTCGGGGATAAGGCGACGGGCATCGTCGGGCAATTTCAGTCGTTTTTGATATAAGTAATCCAGGAAGCGCCGTTCAAGATTTGATTCAGGGTCAGTTTTGATTCGCAGGTGTTCATATTGTTCGTCATAGGGTAAAGGTGTATTTAAAGGTTGTACATGGCATTGGCTAAGTAAACGCAGGTAATCAAGTATAATATGGCGGTTTAATTCCAGGTGGTCTAATTGGTTGTTGTAAGAAAGCAGGCAATCGTAGCAGGCTTTTATGCATTCTGGTTTTTTATCAGTGAGGTCTTGGGGGTCAAAGTGGCAAACTTCAAGGGCTTCTTTTGCAATTTGAGCGAGTGGTGAGTTCGGTGAAACAAGACGTTTAAGGACGCCCATGCTTCCTTCTGTTGTTTCCCAGAATAAAATTTGTTTTTTGTTGCTTTGTCCGATTATCTGTGCTGATAGTTCATTTTCTTCAAGTTCAAATGTCACTTGGATTCCTCTGAGGAGAGCATATTGAAGCGATGTCAAAAATTGATCGCTGTATTCTACATTTTCAGGGATGTTAAAAAGAAGTATATCGTGTGTATCTTGGACGAAGGGACGGACGAACAGATTTGGCTGGGTATATGTTTCTGGGTCGGGTATATCGCCCTCTTCTATTTCTTGGGATTTAGCCCAGAACCCGGTTGATTGGTTTATCCCGAAGCCATCGTTTTTTGATGTTCTCAATTTATGATTAATGCGAATTAGAGTAGCGGTAGGACCGAATGTTAAGGTTGCGAGGATTTCGTTTTCTGGGCCAAAGACAGTTGCAGAGGTATATCTTTTTTTACCGTCGTGGCTTGGTGCAAAGCGGAAATGGGTTGAAATTTTATAGCCGTATCTAAGGCGTTCTTCTTCATCGCAGAAAATTCTCTCAACTCGCCAGGTGGAGACATTGGTCATTTCAAACAGTTTATCCGTTACGATGCTGTTTGAACCGTCCAAGATTGAGTTACAATTTGTGCACAGTGATGCATCTGCTTCGGGACCTTCGTGGAAGTAGCCGCATTCAAGGCAGAGTTTAGCACGTTTTAACCTTGATTCAATTCCACCGGGCGGGAGGTAAGATCGTATTATGCGGTATTTAGCGCCTTCGTGGTATAGGATATTTCTTGGTGCAAATTCAAAGATAGCGAGAAAGCGTGGTCGTGAAATGAATTCGCCTTCTTCACCGAAGGGCACAAAGGCTCTAAGCGGAAGGCGTGGGAAGTTATAACCGGGCAAGAAGCCCTCACTGGCTAAGTATCGGTATGGATAGAAATCGGATTCCTCAGGTTGAGTTCCAACCCGTAAAAGTAAATTTAGTTGTCTTAAAGCTTCATTTAGTCTTCTTTTTGCCCTTTCTTGTTTTTCTTTATCCTTTAGGTTCTGTTGAAGCTCTTGATTTGCCAATTGTAGTTCCTGTTTTGCAGTTCTATAGAGGTCTCTCCAGCGATCAAAGGCGTTATTAAATTTTTCATGGGCTTCGTTAAGTTGTCGTTTTAACCAGTCGTCGGAGAACCAGTCGGTGTTTTTCAATTTAGGGATTAAGTCATTTAGAACCTTTTGGCATTCTTCAAGGCAGATATTAAGTTTCAATTCGGTGGGTTTAATCTGTTCGCTAATTTCGCTTTTTAGAGGTAGGCTATCGTCTTGGTTCAGTTCAATGACATTATCTATACTTTGACCTAAAGATACGCCTGTTTTTGCGAGCCAGATGGCGTGTACATGTGTTAAGATCAGGTCTTCGTTTGTCAGGTCAATGCGAGGTGGTTTTACGCGTCCTGAGACCATGGCTTTTCTATTTTTGAAGAAATACTGGTCGTGGGGGTTGCCGAAGGCGGAGTATGTAAAGACGAGCGCAGGTCTTCCAGCTCTACCGGCTCTTCCGCTTCTTTGTGCATAGTTTGTAGGAGTTGGGGGGACATTTCGCATATGGACGATGTGAAGGTCTTTTATATCTATACCTAATTCCATTGTAGGTGAGCAGAAAAGGACGGGAAGTTCGCCGTTTCTAAATAATTCCTCGCGTTGAAGTCGGCGGTCATAAGCAACTTGTGCGGTGTGTTCGCTACTCCAAAGGTTCTTTAAGTTGAGTCCAATGTCATTGTAAAGATTTTTAAAGAACTCGTTTACAGCTCTTTCAACTGCTTCCCTTAGAACTTCAATTTGTCTTTCCTCTCTTAAAACATCCACTGGGGGTTGGTTATCTCCTTTACACCATAAAATTGCAGACCATTCAACTCTATAGCGCAAGTTTCCATTTCTATCTTTTTCATTGTGTAGGATGCCATAGCTTGTCAGTTGTTCCATGACTTGGGCGATGAACGAGTTATAAGATGTTCTATCAAAGTAGACACCGCGTTTTTGTGCGAATTTTCGTATATCTTGACCTATGCGGCTTCGGTCGGAGAGCGACCATTCATTTTTGTCCCCGCAAGAGCCCAAGACAAACCAAGATGGATGCGGTATTGAATCATTTTCGTCAAACCATCTTTCGTTTAAGCGTTCAAGTGCATTGTCTCTGAAGCGTTTAATATGTTCGCTTTTCAGGAAGTGTGCATTAATTGCCAGCCGTTGTCTCATTCTATCCAAAATTGATCTGATGAAATCGTAGCGTTCATTTGGAGATAGTTTATCAATTAGTGGTATGTTTTTCCATCTGTTTTCATCTTCACATAATTCTTTAAGTCCGTAGTAATCCACGCGCAGAAGACCTACTTGTTCAAGATTTGGCATTGTAACTCTCCAGCCGTAGCGTAGGTCTTCGTAGAGTTTATATCTGATCAACTCTTTGAAAGTGTCTTTGATAACTAAGGCAGATGGAGAGTTTGGGTCTATCTTCGGATTTTTGGCGAAGTCATTTACATTTAGACCAATTTCATTGTATACCTCGTCGGCGACTATGTCATGGGTAAGTTTTTCGTGTTTATTTAATGCTTTGGCAAGAGCAGATCTTAAAAGCGCAGTTTGTATGAAATCGTTAAAATGTCCCGATTGGAGCGCAGCGTCTTGGCGGTTATCTGTGAAGCTTAGGGCTTTTTTTGCCCGTGGGTCAATTTGTTCATCTTTTTCAAGTTGTCCAATTGCCGACATAACAATTAAAGTTGTAGCAGTGCTACGACCCCCGGAGGATAGAAAAGCTAACTTGCGGAATTCTTTTTCTTTTTGCTGGTAGACATGTCCGCAGTAAAGACAGAAGCCAAGTGGTTTTGGTATAAACCAAGCGTGAACGCCTTGATTCTCGTTTTGGCTCCAGGTTCCGTCGGGTTGAACCCAGATTTCTTTTGGAAGTCGTTTTTTATAATATGATTTAACTTTGCCTGTTGGCTCAGTCCAGTTGTCAGGTAGGTGTTCAGCGTCGCAATTCCATTTTTTATCCTCGTCAAGCATCAAATATCCGGGGGTGCCTTCAAAGTCATCAAAAGTGAGTAAAGGTGAGCGTGGAAATAATCTCATGGTTTCTTCGTTAAGTGTCACTAAGTAGTAATCGCCTCCGCATTCACGGCAAAATGCAAGTGGATAAAAGAGTTTGTTCAGGTCGGCGAAACTTTGACCTTCAGTGCTAAATTTTCTTTCGGAGGTTGGTTCAATTGTAGCGAAAACCGTTCCTCCCTGTGAGATAAACTGGTGGAGTCGCAGGCCAAAAACGGGCAAATTTTCTGAGCTATTAGGTAAAATGATTTCGCTTGCGGATAGGAGATATTTTTTCAAAGTTTCAAGGCAAGTTTTTTCATCTATGTTTGTCAATTTAGATAACTCTTTTGCTCCCTCTTCCAATGTTATAGGAACGCGTCTTCGGAGGTTTCCGTCGGTTTCTTCTTCAACACCGAAAGTATCTTCAATCCAAGCTGACAGAGGGCTGTTGGAGATTTCCTCCCAGGATTTTGGGACTTGATTTTTTCGCAGTTCATCTATCAGGGCGGATGTGGAAATCGGGCGGAGGTATGGGATAACACGGCGTAATGTTTCTTCAATTACATTTTCGGGTTTGACTTCGGCGCCGAAAATTTCTGAGGCAGTTTCAGCGATTAACTGTTTTCTTTTTGCGCGATTTTCACCAGTTGCTAATGTGGCGCTTGTCCCGATGAAAAGTAAATTTGGATTTCTTGAACGAACTTTCAGACGGCGCAGTAATAAAGCAACATCAGCGCCTTGGCGACCGCGGTAGGAGTGCAATTCGTCCAAAACGACAAATTGAAGGTTTGCTTCATCAATTAAGCGTCTATCTTCGGGGCGAACGAGCATTAACTCAAGCATCATAAAATTAGTAAGGAGGATATGTGGCGGGTTTGATTTCAATTGCTGTCGCTCTTCTGAGCCCTCTTGACCTGTATACCTTCCAAATCTAATCGGGCAGGGTTGACCTGTAGATTTATGATATTTTTCAGCCATTACTTTCAAAGCTTCAAGTTGAGAGTTGACGAGGGCGTTCATCGGATAGATGATGATTGCGCAAACCTTATTATCGCCCACAGCGTTACGAAAGATCCAATCAACAATCGGAACAAGATAAGTCAGCGTTTTACCTGATCCAGTTCCGCTGGAAACGACAAAGTGTTCTCGTTTTAAACCGATTTCAATGGCTTCCTCTTGGTGTTTGTAAAGGGGGATATCACCGAAGAAATTGATGCATTCTGGGTAAATTTTCCCTTTTTTTACCAACTCAGAAAGGGGTTGACCAAATTCGTAATTTGGGTTAAGTTGGACAAGGGGTTCGGGCCAAAAGATGCCTTTATCAAAATACTCCTCGTGGACAAGTTTTTTTAATCGCTCGTCGGATATTTTAAGAGAATAGCGAATATAATTAGAATATCCTTATACTGCTTTGTCTCTTATTTCAAAGACATTGAACAAGGTGGAAACCTCTTTGTTAATTTTCGCCCTGTTTGTGTTTTTGTTTTAAAAATAACGATGAAAGGGAAAAATTTCAACTTAAATATCATTTTTATTTGGCAATTTTTATTTGGTTTGGGGAGTTGAGGATGATTTCGGGTTTATTGCGATAGAGTTTGATTTGGCCTGTGACGATAATTGTTTTGCCTTCAAGGGATTTGATGTTCGGGAATTTATCGGCGTCGGATTTGAAAATAACCGCTGTGAATGGGTTGTTGGGATAAATACCGTCAATGTTGAGGAAGATGTTTCCCCTGCTTGAGAAATCGCCGATGTGGTTGATGGCTTCGGTTGATGTGTAAATTTTTTGAGAGAGAAGGGTTTGGGAAAGGAATAAGAGAAATAGGATTTGGAAAATTGGGTTTGGTTTATTAAATTTTTCGTTGAACATGGTTGATTTGTATTTTTTGTTTTTGAAAGCCCCGGGAGAGCCCGGGGTTTTTTGTTTAGAAGTTGTAGCCTTCAGGTTCTTTAAGTTCTCTTTCCATAGCCCGCGACTCCTTGGCGTGCATTCTTCTGTTGCACATAAGATTTTTTCCGTGCGTTCCCCAGCACATAAAAGCTTTCTATTCCTCTTATCTCCTGCCATAGCCACAACCTCCAACACCTTTGCGTAAAATAAAAGCGGTCTCCACTTTACACAAAGTCCTTTGCGTATAATACACTTTACACAAAATCATCATCTCTGCCCTCAACTATCTTTATTATGCTATCAAAAATATACTCTGCTGGTCTTCTACCTTCGGATGGTCTATAAAGGCGGATCAGTCCTGCGTCAAGCAAATTTTTTATTATGTTGTTGGCGGTTATCCTGTTGGGTAAGCCTGCCATTGAATAAAGTTAGTGGTGCTTAGAATAGGTTGTCTAAAAAAGGCATCAAGAGCTGGAATGGCGTATTGAGACCGTGTTGCCTGTATGAACTTTTCTTTCATTTGGGTATAAAGGTTAAAGGTTGCTTGGGTGCCTTCAATCCTGCTTGATAGAACTGCCTCCCTTGTGGTAAGGGGCGCCAGCAGAATGTCTGGGTTTGGTAGCCAGTGGAGTTTGCCATCAAAACGGGCGATTTCTCTGTTTGCGGTGCTGATCTTTGATATAAAGGGCTTCAACTTTAAGTTTCCTGGTGGATACTCAAAGGGTATGTAAGGTTCGAGCTTGCTTACTGCATATCCGTTTTAATAAATCGCATATATTAAATTACTTAAAAAGTAAGTTTTATATTTATCACAGGGGTTCTCAAAGATCTTTATTAGTGTTTTTTTCTCGTTCTGTGGTATTTGTCAAATTGCAATAAGCTGGTGAAATATTTCGTGCATATTTTAACAAAATAGTTGTATAGTTCCTCTTCGTCTGAAACGCATATTTTCTTTTCCCCATCCCAAAAATAAATTTTACCATCATCCCATCCGTAGAAGTTTAATTTCTTCCTGTTTTATTCCCTCTGGAAGTTCAATATCTGTTTCAAATTTAGATTTGAATAATTCCCCTGCAAGGTCTTTATATTTTGGGAATTGTGAAACGAACAATTTTATCAACTCGCTTACGCAAAAGACACAGCCACCATCAGTGGAAAGCATAATTTCAATCACCTTTTTAGTGGTTTCCTAGTTCATCGAAGGAATGAATTTGGAAAATTTATTATGTTGTTACATTACCCCTTGAACATGGTTGATTTGTTGTTTTTGAAAAGCCCCGGGAGAGCCCGGGGTTTTTTGTTTAAATTGTATCTATTGGTGGTTTATCCTTTTTTATTTCACCAGTGTATAGATTTTATAAAGTGTGACGACTACGATAAGGACTCCAAATAATTTTTTAAGTTTTGAACTTGGCACATAAAGACTGGTTGTCCTCGCACCGATGAATGATCCAATGGCGCCTGCAATAAGTAGAGGGACCATAAGATTAATATTCCAATTTGCTGTTTTAAGATGAGGTATGAGGGAAGAAAATGAGGGTGGTGTTACCGCAAAGGCGTTTATTCCCGCGGCTTTTTTTGAATCAAAACCCACAAGAATCAGTGTGGGCATCAGGAGAAATCCAGGTCCTACTCCAAGAAATCCACTAAGGATAGAAATCGGTATCGCAAGTAAAAGTGCAAGATTGAAGTTTTCTGCGCCTGTTCTTTCTTTTACAGGTTTGAAAAGCCGATATGACAGATAAATCACGGAGGCAAAATATATCAACCAGACAAAGGTCTGCTTTACAAACTGAACAAGATATGCACCAATAGGGGCAAAGATGGTTGTAATAACAGCTAAAGCGATCGCCTTTTTCCAGTCAACATAACCACTTTTTGAAAAACCGATGACAGAAAACAGAGCGGTAATCCCGTTAAGTAAAAGACTCAATGGTTGTACCTGATGAACAAGATCGGGTAGGAATAAACCGAGAAATGGTATCGCTGCAAATGCCACTCCAAGACCAAGCATACCAGATATAAATGCTAAAATGAACAACCCTACTGTCATTTCTAAAACATCATAGGTCATGGCTTCTCCTTGTATTATTTTTATTTTTTCTTTTTAAGGGCAATTTTCTAAATCTAGGTGAAAATTTATCAAAATTTAAAGAACTTGTCAAGGTTGGAAAGAACTCGTCGGGAGCATGGGGTACAGTTAACGATGATACATTGGATAAGTGAAGAAAAACTTTTAAAATTGAGAATGATAATTGAAAAGAAAAATAAAACAAGAAGATGAGCCCGATTAGATATTCAATTTTGGTCAGAAATAGCAAAGACCCTGCATTAATAAGGGAGAGGATAGTGAGAAGATACTATGAGACGAGGAACTACTCACAGGTTGCGAGGGAGTTTGGGACAAAAAGACAAAAGGTGAAGTTTCGGGTTGAGAGGTTTGAAAAAGAAGGTATTGATGGATCAAGGGATAAATCAAGGGCACCACACAATATACCTCACAAAACAAGTAAAGATGTTGAGGAGAAGATAAAACAGATAGCAATTTCAAGGAGATACTCAATTGGGCAGGATAGAATTCAATTGGAGCTTTTGAAAAGGTATGACATAAAGATTTCAACTTCAACGATTAACAGGATAATGCACGAGCATGGATTGATTAAGAGGGCTTTGAAGAAACATCAAAAGAAGATGAATATAACGCAGATAGATGTGAAGGATTTAAAATTGGGTATTTTGCCAAGGTATCAGTATTCTGCAAAGGATGTAGTAACTGGGGTTTCCTTCTTTTGTTATGCTTTTAGATTTGCACAGGCAATTTTAGAGCATTTGAAAGGATATGTGATAAATCCTCGTGAAATTACATTTTCGAAGTTCATAGGTTATATTTTCAAGAAAAAGCCATCTGGGTTTACAGAACTTGTTGAAAAGGTCAATCGTGCAAGACATCAAAGGAAATTTCAAGCAAGAATTTAAAAAGAATTCTACAACATTGAAACATTTAATTTTGAACTATACTTGAACTTGGAAAGGGGAAATTTAAACAAAGTGTCCCCTATGTTGCCAACGAGATCAACTTTTCTTTTATTGGTTTGTAATTTTTGCTAGCTATAATGTCTCTTCGTAGGATTGCTTAATTAAACTAAATATATAATCTACATCGCTTTCTTTGTCAATTTTAACTAATCCCTTGTAGCCCCATTCAAAAGATGTAATATCTTTAACCAACTTTTTGGGATCGTCATATTTTGGTGATCGCAAAAGCAGGTCTATAGAATTTTTCTTAAAATCAAAGCGACAAAAACTTTTAGTTGTTCTGTAGGTAACGCCACTTTTCTGTTCTGCTTTCTCTTGAACATTTGGCAAGTCAAAAATCCTCTCCCTAATTTCATAAAATTTTTGTCTTAGCTCTTTTGAGGTTTTATTGAGGTGGTAATTTAAATCGTGGTTTGCATATTCTACTTTTGTTATCCGTTTCCCTTTCTTGTTCTCTGCTTGTGAACTTCCTTCAATGTTGATCTCAAAAATTCCATTCTCATAAAGAGCGTAGGTCCAAAGTTCTATGTTTTCCGACATTCTATTTATGGCGTATTTATCATATTTACTGAAAGATCGGGCGATTAAAATGAGTCGTGGTTGACTCCAATCTATTTTTATTTTCTTCCCCAATTTCTTTTCAACAGCAACTTGAAAATCGCCTTTATGGTCAACCAACCAATCAAGATAAAACAAACCTTGATTTATGACACTTTCACTTTCACCCCATTTATACTCAATGATAACTGGTGAATTGTTCTCATCTAATCCCAAAGTGTCAATACTACCGCCGTGTTTTTCGCCGGTTGGAAATTCAGAGGCGATAAATTTGATTCCAAAAATCTCCTCTAAATTATTTTCAATTAAAGTTTGTAATTCTTTTTCGTTCTTAAAATTAGTGGTTTTAAGTTGCTTTATTTTATTGTTATAAATTTGGAAGATGGGCATAGTTTTAAATCAGACCTTTCTTTTTAAAACTTTGTGTTCCAAAATTTTGCCTGCTTTTACTATTGGTAGTATATGAAATTTTTAAATGAAGGTCAAGGATTTAATAAAATTGACTTTACCCATTTTATTTTTATTTGTTATGTGGGGAATGTAAAGATGCGAATTTTTTGGAGAAATGGGTACAAAATAAAATCAAACACAGCGCTATTAGTTGAGGTCATCTTCATTTGGGGAGATTTAAATTTTTAAAATCTTTCCCTCCTCCTTTTTTAAATCAACTTCAATTTTTCTATCTTCAATCAAAATTTCCCCGATGAAACCTTCGTCCGTTGCAATAAAAACATACTTTGAACCATTGTTTAATATTTCAAAAGCAAAGACAAAAGCATTTCCGTTCCCGACAATTTGCGCATTTAAGTGCAATTTTTCAACCTTGATGACTTCCCCCTCATACAAAACATCATCAACGCCAGAGATATAAAGTTTACCTTCAAACATAAAGGCATCTATCAAACGACCTTTGAAATTTAAATTTTCAATTGCGATCCATTTCCAGTTCGGTGGTAAAGATGGTTCAAACTTCACCTTATCAAATTCAAAGGAAAATCCGAGCAAGCCCTCAACAGCAAGCCAGATAAAAGTTGGTGGCATCCACGGACTTAAAGTCATCCCCTTACTTGACCCGTCCACACCGTGTAATCTTTCAGGAAACTGACCTGGGACGAGATTTTGATACTTTGCGGGTTTTTGCGACTCTATTAACTTAAATATGTTAATCATAGCTTCTGCGACTTTCTCAGGGTAAAATTTTCTAACAGCGTAACCAACCCAAGCGGTTAAATTTGGCCAAATTCCACCGAGGAGTTGATACGCAATCTCAGGGTCATAGTTTTTCTCTGTAGGACTAACTGTTCTCATTCCAAATTCCGTCCAAAGGTCTGGTTGAATCAACCTATCGGCTATTCTCTTTGCTACCTCATCATCAACGACGCCAAACAATAGCGGAAAGACCAAATCACCGGTGATGTCGTGATGTTTTACACCATTTGGGTCAATGTTAAGCAAAGGCAAATTCGTAACCTCTGAAATTAACTTTCTCATAAAGGCGTCTCTTAAAGCATCTGCACGATTTTTATACTTTAATGCGTCAATCTTCTTGCAGAGCGAATCCGCAATTTTTGAGACAAGTTCAAGCGAAAAAATGCATTCAGAATTTATCTCAGAGACATATCCACTAAGATTATATCCATCAATTATGTTTCTCCAACTTGTAATTCCATATACGCCCTGACCTTCGGTGCGTGAGTAAACGAGTTCATCTTTCACTTGTGTCAAAATGTAATCTGCTATCTTTTTTAACATTTCATATTCAGTCAAAATATCGTGTTCCTGGCATAAATTAATATGATGATATACAGCCCAGATCAAAAGCGGTGTGTCGTCATTTATATTTAAGTTATAATCGTAAAGTTTTGGGTTTAATTCGTTCGCATGGACATATTCAGTGACCTTTCCTTCTGGATGAATGCCGTATTTTAAAGCGAAGTTAACGAGTTCGTGTGAGAACTTCGGCGTTACATAATCCGAGCCGAGAATGAACCATGCCAAATCTCTCATCACGACAATGTCTTGAGGTGGGTCATTTGTAAATGCAAAGCCAGTTTTATAAAGATGCTCAACCCTGCACATATTGACCTTTGCCCATTTGACGCCATGATTTATCGTTTTATTAGGCGTAAAAATTGAGGCAGTTTTAAGGATTTTCTCCATCTCAGAAAGCGAAAATTTAAAAATCTCGTCGTAAAACTTTCCAAGTTCACCAATTTCAAATCCTCCGATTGAAAAAGCCAACAGAACATCTTTCGTCTCGTTAGGGTTGACCTTTACACTTTGAACGCATCTCAACCTTTCTCCATCAAAATCAAGTTCGTCAAAAACAAAATTTGATTTGATTTCCCTCTCATCCTCGTTTAAATCAATCGGCTCAAATCTCAAAATGCGTTTGGAAACTTCAAGGTTAAACTTTTTTATCTTTTCATCGTCTGGCGGTTGCTTTGTAAAATATGGCGAATTTACAGCAGGCAAAATTATACTGTGCGAAATTTTAATCTCAACTTCCTCATCGGTTCTGTTCTCAAGCGAAATAACATAAAACAGATTCGGAAGCTTTTCCATCATAACTTCAAGATTTTCAATCCTAACGAAAGGAAGAAACGACTTTTTCAAGGCAATTACATCTCTGGAGGAATTATTATATTTCGTCGTTTGTGTCAACGGTTCAAAGGTTGTTTCAACTGGTTTTAATTTTTCACCGGCGATAAAAAAGTTGATCTCCCATCTACCGCAGTAAAATTTATTATCTTTTGAATTCCATAATGCATCAAGGTTCGTCTCTTTGTCAAAACGTGCAAATAAAAGGAAATTCCCCAAGCTTGAGCCAGTTGTCAGGTCTTCAACTTCTACAGTGTATTTCATTTGTAAAGGGTTTTTTGTTTTTATTCTTTTAATCCCGTTCTTGCCAAACTCTCAATGAAATATCTTTGAAGGAAAACATATGCAACGATAATCGGTAAAGCGAGCAATGTTGCGGATGCGAGTTGAACGCCCAGTTGGCTTCCAGCTTGTCCACCCACAACAAAAATTGTAACAAGTTGAGGCATAGTCATAAGCTTTTCGCTTCTTATAACAATAAGGGGCCAAAGAACCTCATTCCAACTTGATGTAAAGGTTAAAATTCCAACGGTTGCAACTGCTGGTTTTGACAGTGGCATTATTATCTTGAAAAGGATTTGCAAATTGTTGCAACCATCTATCCGGGCTGACTCTATTAGAGATTGTGGTATTGTGGTGAAGAATCCTCTGAAAATTAAAATCGCAAGGGAATTCATCATCCCAGGAAAAATCAAGCCAGCGTATGAGTCAACGAGACCAAGCTTAACTATAAGGACATATGTCGGGATAAGTGTAATTTGAAAAGGTATCATCATTGTGAATAAAATAAGAAGTAGAATGAAGTCCCTACCTTTGAAATTTAACCTTGAAAGGGCATATCCAACAATTGAACCGAATACAATGACAGATAGAGTTATTGTTGTTGAGACGAGCAAGCTGTTGAAAAATGCCCGGAGGATGGGAATTTTGGCGAAGACGATGGAGTAATTTTTAAGGCTTAAATTTTTTGAGAGAAGCCAAAGTTCGGATATCTGAGTTTCTGGTTTCAACGATGCGAAAAACATCCATAAAAAGGGATAGGCGAAAAAAATAGCCCCAATCAAAAGCGGTATATATGTTGACATTTTGCGATTCAATAGACCTCCCTCTCTATAAATTTTCTTTGAGCGATGACAACGACTAATATCACCAGGGCGAAAAAAAACCCAAGCGTTGCTGCATAGCCCATATGATTGAAGTAGAACGCCTGATTGTAAATGTAAAGCATAGCTGAAAGGGTGCTGTCCAAGGGACCGCCACCGGTTAAGATATACGGCTCAATAAAAAGTGAAAATCCACCGATGGTTGACAAAACGATTACAAGGACGACTGTCGGATTTAAGAGTGGCAATGTTATCCTGTAAAATTTTTGAAAACTTGAAGCGCCATCAATTTCAGCGACCTCATAAAGTTCATTTGGAATACTTTGAAGTCCGGCGAGGAAAAGAACTATATAAAATCCGACATTTTTCCAGGTTGCCATTACGGCAATTGACGGCATTGCGATTTCTGGGCTTACAAGCCAAGGTATCTTTTTAAAGCCAAAGCCCGAAAGAACCTGATTTATCAGGCCAGTTTCATAAGCATACATTTGTTGCCACAGTATAGTTACGACAACGCCGGAGACGACAACCGGGAGAAAATAAAGTGCGCGGAAAAGGGAACGAAATTTTATTTGCTTGTTGAGAAGATTTGCAAAAAACAAAGCAATGACAATTTGAAGGGGTATATGAATTGAAAGAAAAATTAATGTGTTAATTATTGATTTGAAAAAAAGCTCGTCCTTGAACAATCTTACAAAATTTTTCAAGCCGATAAATTCCATCGGTGTGACTATATTCCAGCGGTGAAATATAAGTATAAACGAGAAAATCAAGGGGTAAGCGATGAATGCGACGAAATAAATAATGTAAGGCATAACCATAAAATAGCCGGCTTTACTATCAACCTTGCTCATTTTGACCATTCAAGTATAATTTTTGATCTTTTGATCAAATTTCTCACCGCTTCCTCTGGTGATTTAACGCCATAAACTGCGCACGCCTCAAATTCACGGGAAATCGCATCAAAAATTTCCTTCATTTCAACACCAGAGTCAATCCCCCTCGTAAATGGCGTTTGTTGGGCGAATACCTTCATTTTTAAATTTCGGTTGAAGTAACCCGTAAATTTTCTATTTTCAAGCAGATCGCCTCTTATAGGGAGTTGATTACAAATTTCAAGCAAAAGAGAATCCGAATACTCGCTCACAAGGAACTTAACAAATTCCCAAGCTTCCCTTTTATATTTTGTAGTGCTAAATATGGCGATGTTCTTGGGGTCACCATAGGTGTAAACTTTTCCCTGATGATCATTTGGGACTGGAATTGGAGCAAAATCATACTCAAATCCATCTGGTTTATTCCTCTCAAGATAAGCTATAGTCCATGGTCCTGTGAATCGCATAGCAACCTTTCCGGTTAAAAATGGGTCAACTTGAAAATTTGTGATGGGGAAATAACCCATTTTAAAACAGGTTCTGAAAAATTCAAAGACCTTTACAGCGCTATTATAATCAATATCAAAATTTTCCCCTTTAAATAGCGTCTTTCCACCTGACGAAGCAATATAAAACGGATAGAAGTCAAAAAACCTCTGCCACCAAATTGGTCTTATATCGGTATACCCTGGGAATATGCCGAGTTTTTTTATTTTTTCGCATGCTTCAAAAAAATCCGAATATGTCCTTGGCGGTCTCTCAAGTCCGGCTTCTTTAAAAATTTTGACATTATACAAAAGCATGATAGGGTTCGTCTTCCAGGGTAGTTGATAAATATGCCCATCTCCTGACTTGAAACTTTCGAGCAACTCAACGGGGATTCTCCTTGCGTTGACAAGCGAATCAAAATCCTCAAACTCATCAAGAGCAACTAATCCACCTGCTTTTGTATATTCGGATATCGCTCCCGGCCAGATATTTGAGCAAACATCAGGGGTTGTCCTCCCGGCTATTGCAGAAAGGAGAACTTCCTCGGATGATTGACCAGCTGGTAAAGGTTGGACCTCAACTTGAATTTCAGGATGGAGGCGATTCCATTTATCAACGAGAATTTTAGCAAGCTCAATTTCCTCGGGGTTTGGGGCGCACCAATACTTTAATTTTTTATTCGCTTGATCCTTGTCGTCCTTTCGTTCAAATGAACATCCGAGAACGAAAAACAGAAGAGACAAAACCAAGAAAAATCTCATTTCAACAACATCAATTTTCTTACTTTTGAAAACTTCCCATCGTTAATAAGGCAGAAATATAAACCACTAGAGCTATCATCAAAATTCAACCTCAACAGTCCCGTCTTTGTTATCGTGTCATAAATTTTCCTTCCATTGATATCAAAAATTTTTACCGTAAAAATTCCATCCCTTTTTAAAAGAACATTCGTCTCTTTATTAAAGGGATTTGGGAAAATATCAAATTCAAGATCATCAATCTCATCAAGGGAATCCCGTTCATCAACTTCAGTTATCAATCTACGCTCAATTTTCAACTCACTACCATCGGGTCCAATAAAAATTTTTCTTTCAACGAGCGGTTGAATTATAATGTAATCAATCCAAACGAAATCACCCAAACCATTGAAATATATATCAATGGTGTGTTCCCCGTTATGAAGTGGGAAAGAACCGTTGATTCTATCAATCCAGATGTAATCTTGCGATGATGAGCCACCCATATCCAAATAAAATTTATAAATTGAATCAACTATAACTTCAATCCCGGCGTAACCGCTTGGCAAATTTCTTTTACGGTACTGCACATAAATTGTGTAAAAATTCAAATCGTTATAAACATTCTCAATGTTAAACTTAATTTTTATCCCATCTCCATTTCTAAGTTCAACGAGGCAACCCTTGCTTATATTTGCCCAGTTAAATTCATTTACAAAAATTTTTTTCGGGTTGCCGTATGATGATGTGAAGTTTTCAGTTTCAATTATCTTATAAGAATTATCCGACTTTGTCTTGTAAAAAAGATATTTTGAAGCTACATCATCGTAAAGTGCTGTTTGCAGACCTATAAGACCTTCTGAAACGGACTCGGCACCTGAGTTTAAGTTCATTGTCCCATCTTTTTTGACAGCGTCATAAAACCTTCCAGTTGAAGAATCGTAAACCGGGTGTTTAGCTAGGTTATTTCCAAACCACCAAGACCCGTAAAGTCCTCCGAGCATTTTATAAGTTGTGTCGCCTGTTATTTTACCATATTCAATAAATGCTTGAACAATTGGGGCGATGCCATAGTTTATCTGGTCATCCCTTTCTGGATATGGCTTGACATCAGTTAAATCAAATGATAAAAGCATCCTTTTAAAAAAGTTATCTATCTCCCTTCTTGCGGATTCAATCCAGTCGGGTCTGTTAAAAATTTTCCCAGCGATAAGAAGCGCATATGATTGTCTGCTTCCCCATGAATGCCAAATATAAAGATTTGGTGTAAAGGAGGGATGCATCCCAAATGGGAACTCATCTTCATCGCCAAATTGATAAGTTGAAATTGCTTTACAAAGTTTTTCAACAACCCATTTAGCCCTTTCACTTTTTGAAATTTCATAATAAAGCGCTGAGCCAATAACTGCTTCAGCTGATGCGTCTGTGCCATTTTCAAGTAACCAATAACCCTGTGCTGGCACTTTCCAATTTATAAATGTCTCATAAATGTCGGATTTGTTTATCGTTCTTATAGCTTTTGACAGCGCCCTTTCAATTCTAACTGCAAGCGTATCTCTCAGTTTCTTTTCAATATCAAATTTTGAGAAAAGGTTGTAGGCAAAGCCCATAGCCCAGATAGCTCTGCAAGCCCACCATTTGAAGACATCGTTGTTACTTGTTTGACCAAATTTATTTATTGAGAGGTCTTCATAAACAAAATTATAAAAGCCCCCATCTTCAGCTTGCATCTTCAATACAAATTTAAGGAGAAGTTTCGCTTGGTTTAAACTGTGCTCGTCTTTGAATCTTTCATAATGCATAAGATATGCCACTGAAGCCCTTGTCGCATCATCCACACAGGCAATTCCTTCGCCGGGAGCTGAGACATATCCATAATTGGGGTAATTTGAGTAGATGTGAATTATCGCAACTGTATCACCGTCCATCACAACTTTTTCAACGAGGTAGTCAATATGTTTCAAATTCACATCAAAGCCCTGTGAAAGGACCACACAAGAGCAAAAAACAATCGTGAATAAATTTTTCATAAAGCTCCTCAAAATTTAATACTCAACGCTTAATACAACTGTATGAACGCCTTTCAGTCGGCCGTAGTCGTTGTACGCGTAGTCAAATTGAATTTTCATATTGCTGAAAGGAACTTGCATTTTAACGCCAGCCCCAAGTGACAAACCTCCTTCGCCATCTTTTAGAAATAACATTTGATAGCCACCTCTGATGAAAAACATATCCCTAAATGAATATTCAGCGCCAGCATTTATGTATTGATAGTTATCGCTTGGATTCACCGCATCGGTTGATATTATGAGTTTATTGTTTTCGGTGTTGAAGATATAAGTTGAGATTCCGAATTGAAAGTTCAAAGGCAATTGCCAGCTATCTGTTTCAAGCATTGCGGGTATTCTGTCGTTGTTTCCATACTTATTTGGGTCTGGGTCATAAAATACTCTTGCATCTCTACCGTACATTCTCATACTTGTTCCGAAGTTATAAATCGTCGCTCCTATAGTCATGCCTTTGAAGAAGTCAGTTTTAAAAAGAGTACCAACATCAATAGCGACAGCCCAGGCGGACATATGCCATATTCTCTGTTGAATATATTTAGCGTTAAATCCAATTGAGAACCTGTCAGTTAAGTTTCTCGCATATGTTAAGCTTATAGCGAAGTCATTTGCGTTGAAATATTCGCCTGTGCCCTCTGGTCTTTCAACAGTTGTGACTGGCATATCTGGTATAGTCAAGGTTGTCAAACTTGCCCCAAGCGTTCCAAAGGAAGCAACTGGGAGGACAATTCCTATAAAGCCAAACTTTGTATCCGCAAGCCAGTTCGTATATTGAAACATCGCTTCTATTTTCCCTTTTCTTGCTATACCGCCGGGGTTCCAGTATAAAGCACTCGCATCGTTTGCAACTGCGACAAATGACCCACCCATAGCGATCGCCCTACCTCCAACTGGGATCTCAAGGAAAACAGCGGCTGTTGTTCCCACTTTTGAAACATTTGATACAAAACTTTGTGAGTAGGAAAATGAAGCAAATAATGTCAGAATAAATAAAGCCCTTTTCATAGTGAAAAGTTAAATTTATTTTATCACTGCAAAACGACCGATTTTCTCGCCTATACCTGGTGCTTCAACATGATAAATATAAACCCCATAGGCAATATCCATCCCGTCTTTTGAAACAAGGTCCCAGGAAACAGCGCCATAATTGTCAGTTCCATTGTATACGATAGTATCAACAAGATAACCTCTGATCGTGTAAATCCTTATCGTACAATTTTTAGGCAAATTTATAAACCAGATTTTCCTCTCCCCTCTACCAGCTCTATATCTATTAGCTGGCTCCCAGGAAGCAGTTGCAACATATGGATTTGGAACTACGGAAATTTTATCAAGTTCTCGCTTTGCCTTTTCAATATCAATTTTCTGTCCTCTTGTTCTAAACTCAAAATATTCGCCGTTTCTAAATGGCTTCTTTGTTGCAATCAAATAAACATCTCCCGGGGATGGTGGGATTTGAACCGGTTTCAAAGTATCCTCAAAAAATTGAACTCTCCAACTCGCCTTCCAACTTCTCGGGTTCGGTTTTTGATTTGCTGAATCACCACCAATGACAATTATCAATCTATCCCCTGGGGAAAGCGTTGAATCTTTATTTGAATCAAAGAAAACAAAGTCGGCTTTTTTATTCTCTGTGATATTCCAAACGGTAAATTTAACCGGTATCCTTTGTTGCCCAAATAATAAAGCAAGGGAAGTGTCAACGATTTTGTCGCTGAAACGGACTTCAAAATCAGCTGGATATTTTATGTTCCTTGCGACAAAAGTTGGATCAAGGTCAACTCTAACGATATAATTTGAATTACCTTTAACCCACCCGATTTTATTATTGTCAAGGGATACGCTAGAGTCATTATAAAGGTAGACCACAAGTCCATTGAAGACAGGTGATTCTTGACCGTAAACCTTCAACTCAACAGAATCAACTATTACGCTACCTGATGTCAAGTCATAAATTGAATATCTTGGAACGGACGAGTTATAAAATTTTGATGTGTCGGAGAAAGAAATTCTGTAAATATGTCCATCTTTTACAGAGTCGGGTTGAAGCACGCTAACTTGAACTTTACCGGTCCCGGGTCCAGCGTGTATTAAATCACCATCAATACCAGCTTCAACATAACCGGCTGATGGTGGATTTGGGGTTACAATAGCGGTGTTTATATCAGGTTTAACTGTCCCGGTCACATCTGCTTTTATGATTGCAGTGCATTCTGATGGAGCGATCCCGTCAATGTTTCCATAGGCATCCCTTGTCACATAACCTCTGTCATAAGAAACAACAGCATAGTAATATGTCTGTCCATTTTGAACATCGTAATCAACAAAAGAATGTCTCAAACCAGAATCATCGCCGAGATAATATTTTAACCCATAGATATCAATTGGATGATAACCTTTTATTCCATTCACGAGGTCAAATTGTGCGATTGGTTTTTTGAATAACTTGTTACCGTGAGCATCCGTTATGACGAAGGACTCAAGAAAGCTAGGGTCGGTACTTTTGTAAATTTTATATCCTTCAAAGTCATACTCTTGAAGGAACGGGTCCCAAGAAAGTTCAGCTCTTGAATCCCAGTAAAGAGTGACCTTTTTATCGCCGGGCACAGCTACAAGGCGAGGTTTTTCGGGTGGTTTTGCAAATCTGTAATTTGCATTGTAAATCTGTTGGACCGTCTTTTTTCTTTTTATCAAGTCATCCCTGTCCTGACCAAATAAAAGAGCCATTGAAAATCTCTCAACATGACCAGCTGGCATTGGGAAAAGACCAGACGAGAAGAACATCCCGAGATTAACCGATTGTAAAAGTTGATCCTTTTGCGGGAGAGGTGCGGTGAAAACGCTCCAATTTTGTTCATCGTCCCAAAGTTCATAAGTATGAACTGGAAAGATAGAAAATCCGGTCAAACCAATTTGATCCGATTCGTCCTTGTCAAGGATTCCAAAGTTTGGCTCACCTTGATCGGGGCGACCGTTTCCCTCACTTCCGTCTGGGTCGGGACCTGTATAACCCTCATCAAGTGGACCTATCCCGTCGCTTCCGACATCATCATTAAGTGGTTCACCGGGGTCCCATTTACCATTTTCATTTAAGTCGGTAAAACCTCGCCAGTTCATATTTTCATCTGCTGTCCACCAATAACCCTGTCTCACAGCGGGGATATCATCAACGCTTGAGTAATTGTAGAACCTCAAAAACTTTGTCAAGTCATAATTTGCCTGAATGTAATTGATTATGTTTTCTCTTCCCACTATAAGTTGCCCAGCGTCAGGGTCATTTCTTCGTTCGTCAATTATCCCATCATCATCGTTGTCTTTACCGTCATTTTGAATTCCTGGACTTTCAAGGAAGGCATAACCTGCGACTCCAACTGGACCCCATCTCCCTGGGGTTCCAATGCCATCTGAATCAAAAGCCCAAGCGATATCAAGTTCTGTATCATACAAGCCGGAATCATCACCTGAATCATCAGTTCCTCCAACTCCCCAATCAATGTATTGAGCGAAGAGGCATTTTTGATAATCCGTTTTTCCTTCATTTAAAATCTCATAATGCCAGAAGATAACATCTTGAGCAAGCACATGGGACCATTGAAAACCGCGCATTGCTACTTCCATTCCGATGCCTCTTCTTGTTGTATCAGTTGGGTCGGGATAGAAATCCCATTCTTCATCTGGGTCGTCATCAAAAACGAAATATGTTTCAAGGTCGGCATTTTTCACGCCTTTACCGAAATATCCGTTCCAATATCCAGCCCAATCAGGTGGTCTATCTGGCCAGAAGGCAGGCCAAGTTGATGGGTCATTGCTCATTGCTGGTTTCGGTTGTGTCGGGTTTGCATATCCTGGCAAAGGAGCCCAGCCCCAAGGAGTCCCATCAGGTCCTATGTCAATGAATTCACGATACATCGTCTCCATAGGATGAATGATCTTCCCAGACCTATCCCTTGTCTCAACTTGAACTATCATAGCAACACCATCAACATAAGAATGACCGCTACCTTTTGGCCATTCACCGCTTGGCTGATCTGGCCAATGAGCAACCTCGCCGTGATTAAAAAACATCGTTCTGACCATGTTCCCATCCATTATCCCTTGCTTGGTGTATTTCCTATGTCCGACATTTGGATCGGGTTTTACATGCTGTGAAAACAAAGCGAGTGGAACAAAAATCAAAAGGAGCAAAAAACTTCTAATCATAACAGCGAAAGATTTTTATTTTCAAAAATCAAACGAAATCCCGAAGACAACCTGCCTTGGCTCAGAGTAAAAATCAGGTCTTGTAAAGTATTCCTTAACTGTGTTTATACCTCTCGGACGACCCGAGTAAATCGTTGATAATGTATAACCAGCCCGACCGGTGTCGGCGAAGACTTCAAGCTCGTTCTTTATATCAAACACATTGTAAATCTTGACGAAGAATTGCATGTTCAAGCCGAAGAGTTTAAAAATCTTGTAAAAATAAACATCAAAATTATAAACGGGCGGTTTATTGTCGCTATTTTCAACCGCTGTTCTCTGATTTTGAAAAGCAGGCGTGTATGGGAAACCGGTACCAAGTTGTCCTATTAAACTTAACACGAAGTTATCGGGTTGTCCAAGTGAAACTGTAAAGTTTAGGGAGTGCCTTCTATCCCAATCAAGGGGAACGAGCTGTTTATTACCTTCAATCGGTGGATCCGCCTGATTGTTCAAAAACTCCGCATCAGGGTCAGAAGCGTTGCCACGCGCAAGTTGAAGGGTATAATCAAGCGTCGCACCAAAACCATTCCTAAATCTTTTCTCCAAAGATATCGTTATTCCCCGAACATTACCATAATCGCGGTTTATATACATCGCAAATTTATCAACATTCAAATATTGATGAATCCGAGTCCCAAGCAAATTCCTTATATCCTTATAATACCCGGTTATATCAACCGCGATGTCATCGCCGAGTTGTTGTTGTAATCCTATCTCATAGCTGACTGTTCTCTGTGGCTGAAGGTCGGCATTTCCAATTTTACTTTTCAACCTTCCAACTTCTATTTCAAACTCCGGATTAATGTAAAGAAATTCAAACGGTGGGATTTGAAAGAAATGTCCATAAGAGATATGGATCACGCCTCTATCAGTTATAGGATAAGCAAGACCTATCCGCGGGCTAAGTTGATATTTTGGTTTAGCCCTCCTAAATAAACTATCAGGTAAAGGTCTGTCCGAAGGCAGATGATCGGGGTCAATCAAAACCTTGCCGTTTGGCTCAAAATAATCAAATCTTAAGCCAACATTTGCCACTAGATATTCAAATTCCATCTTGTCCTGAATATAACCCGAAAGCTCATACGGCTTGTGAAGATATTCATTGTTGTTAAAGGAAGTCCTCGGTGGAAGAGATGGAACGAACCTATCTTTAAATCTCTCATCCCGAACAATCTCATATTCCCTCAGCCATAAACGATGAAATTTTAGTTCAATGCCCGTCTTTATCTGATGAGTCAATGTTATCTGGTTTGTATAATCAATCTTAGCAATGTATGTCCTCGTATTTCTGAAAAAGTGCCACATCTGAGCCCCACCTGTTAAAAAGGCGTTGTTACTTGCATCTTGAAGGCGTTTCGGATCGGGATAAAGGTTTATGTCCTTCCAAACATACTGTTGATAATCGTTATAAAGAAGCGAGCCCTTCAAAGTCAGAAAAGAATAGGAACTTATCACATGGGTATAGTTAAGCGTTAAAGTGTATGAGTACTGATATCTTTTGTAGTCACCATCAGGGTTATATTTAAACCTGTGATCATAGATTTTGAAAAATCTCCTCTGATAAATGCCTTCAAGGTTGAGTTTGTTTGAGGGTGTGATTTTGAACGAAATTTTACCTTGAAGTGTTAACCTCTGTTCTGGGTTCATCGGAACATAAGCGCTATCACCAGTTGCACCGATATACCATTTTGAGGGGTCGTCCGAGCTGAAATTAGACGAGTCGTAGGGGGTGAAAATCCTCCTACCATAAATCCAGCCATCGTTTTTATAATATCTCCAAGAGAGGAAAAAGCCAAGTTTATTTCCAAGGATTGGGAATGGTCCACCGAGCGTACCTTGAAAATTGTATATGGCATTTGGCTTCACATCGCCTATATTCATAAAAATATCCCTGTGAGAGGACACATAATCACCGAAATAGCTTGAAAAACTGCCCGAGAATTTATCCCCGCCTTCTTTCGTTATTATATTGACGACGCCTGACATCGCTTGACCATATTCAGCGTTAAATGTCCCGGTTATAACTTCCATTTCCTGTATCGTGTGATTTTCAACTTGGATTGCATAGGTGTTAGAGAAGACATCATTTACAGGGATTCCGTCTATCAAATAAGCAACCTCACCTATGCGACCACCGCGGAAATGTCCCTCAACAACACCTGCTTTAAGATTGATTAAATCGGTGAAATTTTCAACCGGCAATTTCTCAATTATATCTTTACTTATCTTCGCGGTTGTTGATGTCAAATCCCTTTGAACAAGCGGTCTTTCAGCCACAACAAGGACCTCTTCGCCAAGTTCAATTGCAACCTCTTCAAGTTTGAAATCAACCCTTGTTGTCTGATCCACCGAAACCTTCACATTTGTAACCCTTACTGGTTTAAAGCCAACCGCACTTGCACGAAGAGTATAAACACCGGGAGGGACATTAAGTATAACATAATTTCCCTGCATATCCGTTGCTGCGCCGAGAGTTGTCCCCTCAATTATCACATTTACAGCGAATAACGGCTCACCAGTTGATTTATTCACAACCCTGCCGGTTATTTTCCCAGTTGTCCCTGAAAGTAGAGGTTCAAAATTCAAAATCAAGACACCGATAATCAAAAATTTCCTCAACATATCATCTCACCTTTTTGTGAGATTTATTAAGTTAGAAGGGGGCACAGAGTGCCCCCGAAATCTTATTTAAGCAAAATCATCTTCCTTGCGATCACATTCCCACTGGAAACAAGGCGATATATATATATCCCTGAAGATACACGCGCCCCGTTGTCATCCGTCCCATCCCAATGAATCCTGTATTTTCCGGCTTCAAGATATGAATCAACCAATGTGCGCACCTTTTGACCAGCAAGATTGTAAATCTCAATCTTCACCTGCCCTGCTTCTGGCAAGGCATATTCAATCACAGTCGTCGGGTTAAATGGGTTCGGATAGTTTTGATACAGCTCATACCTTGATGGCTTGATGTTATCCTTAACTAAGATCTTATCATCAACTCCAACAGCAATATCACTTATTGGTGCAAGTGCAAAGTCGTCGAAGAAGACCTTTCCATAGAACAGGGGCCAGAACCTTGCTCTTACACTTACACCGACGACATCATCATCGGGGACAGTTATTACAGTTGCAAACTGAGTCCAACCAAGACGACTCAATCCCTGATCCTTCATAAACTTCAAATCAAACTTGTAATCCTCAGCCCTCTTCTCATTCCAACCAGTATTAGGTCCAACAACCTTCGTATGCCAAGTCCAAGTAAAACCTATAGCATAACTTGGATTCAAAAGCGAATCAGGTATCAAACTATCTATCTTAACCCAAGCGCTCAAAACATACTTCTTACCCTTACCCTTAACAGGCAACTCATATATGTCACTTATCCAAACAACCTCATCGCTATCCCAATCCCACTCAGCCAACTTCAACGACTTGCTACCACTATGACTTGCCTCTGAACTAACCGTAGCAACTATATACTGATTCGTCCCAAGCTCAAAATCCTTCCACCAATAAAACCAACCCTCGTTGGCATTGAAACTATTGTTAAACAAACTACCAACCCAATCCCAACCATCGGTCTTCCTACCATACAAAAACAAATCATCAAACCAAACACTACCAGTGGCATCCTTACCACCAACCAACTTAACTATCAACTTATACGCAGTGTCAGGCAAAACAACCGAAACATCGTTCTCTACCCTCGTCCAATCCACACTTGAACTCGTCTGCGGAACATACACCCTCACCGGCTGACCAAATATCAAATTGTTATTCCTGTCATAAAATGAAAATTCAATGTAAAACCTCTGATCATCATTCTGCGGATTAACATTAACATTGCTCGTCTTAACATATCCTCCTAAAACAAGATCCTTGCCCGGAAATATAAAAGGAGCCCAATATGTGCACATATTCTGGCTCTCCCAATATACCGCCTCTGATGTCGCTCCCTTCGTTATCTTCAATGAATAATCAGCGCTCCTTCTCGCATCGGTAGCCCACTCAAGAACTGCACCGCTTACCCCCTTAGCATCAAACAATGCAGGTCTACCCGACTCAAATCCACCATTACGCAAAACATTAACATATTGTGAGAATGAAGCGGTCGTAAAAATAACCGCTAACAATGCCAGATAAAAACTTTTGCGCCACATAACTTCTTCCTCCTTTTAGTTTGCGTTTTACTTTTTGTTATACCAAATAAAATTTTCATTTTTCCCCTTTATTTCTATCACCCCTTTAAAATTTTGTTTTAAATTCCAATTCCTCTTCATCTTTAGGTTCTGGGATATAAAAACCTTTAATCTTAGCCCCACACGACTCCCTCACTACCAATTCAACCGGCACATATACTCTATTTATCCCAGCACCCGGGTTTTTTATCATCTCAACAAGTCGCTTAACAGCTACAACTCCGAGTTCTTCCTTGTCAACTCTAATTGTTGTAAGGCGGGGTTCAACATGAATGCATGCTTCTATATCATCAAATCCAATTATAGCAATTTCATCCGGGACTTTTATCCCTTTTTCTTTAAGAAACCTTAAGCATCCGATGGCCATCGCATCATTTGCAGAAAAAATCGCATCCGGTTTAAACTTTGATAGAAGTTTCTCACAAGCCCTATATCCATTTATAACCCTTGTATCTGGTTCATCAATTACACAAAGTTCATCTTCGCACTTAACACCTGCTCTTTCCATTGCCCTTTTATAACCCTCAAGTCGTCCCTTTATGCTGGGATGTTCAATATCACCTCCTATAAATGCAATTTTCTTATATCCGAGTTTTAAGAAATGCTCAACCGCAAGTTCACCTCCCTTAACATTGTCAATCATAACAGCTGAAACTTTCCTTTCAGGGATATCAAAATCAACAAGGATGAACGGTATGCCAAGTTCTTCAACATACTTAACATATTTTTTGCTGACTTTGCCGGCAAATATGACACCGTCAACATTATTTTCAAGCAGAAATCTTGGGATTGAACTCTTTGAAAATTGGGAAGGGACAGTTGTAAGAAGGACATAATAATTATGGTTTCTGGATTCAAACTCAGTACCTAGGAAAATTTTAGTGTAAAAAGGTTCACTTCTTGAAAAATGCTCCTCGGTCAAGATAAAACCTATATTCCCGGTAGTCCTTGAGGCAAGGTTTCTCGCCGACCTTTCAGGATAATAACCGAGCTCTTCAACCGCCTGTAAAACTTTTCTTCTTGTCTCTTCCCCCACTCTCCCCTTGTTGTTCAAAACAAGGGAAACAGTTGTGATGGAAAGCCCTGCTTTTTTAGCAACATCTTTAATTGTAACTCTTTTCGCCATGATAAAACGATTTAATTTTAAAACAAAAAATTCCCCGATCACCAAATAAAAATGATTAAGAATCAAAGAACGAATTGTCAAAGCGTTTTACCAAGATAAATATAATAAATAATTTTCGCTTTGTCAAGTTTAAGTAAGCTTTGACTTTACCCATTATTATTTTTCAGTTCAGCAATTCCTTTATGATTGCAGGATTTACAGGTTATAAGGACCAGGACTGAATCACCTTTGATTGAGTTTCTGTTGTTTTGCCATTGTTTATGTGGTTATCGTAGTAATTTCTCATAAACATTTTTGGGTCTTCCTCGCTTGCCCTTTTTAGTTCCTGCGTGCCTGATTAGACCGAGATTTAAGAGTTTCTGTAGTGATTTTTGGATGCGATATTTACTTACCTTCAGGTAATTGCTCAAAATAATCCACCTATGCTATATTAATAAGTAGTATAGGAGGTAAAACATAAATTTAGTAGAATTACACAAATAGCATCGAAGTTCCGGTTAACAAAGAATATAAAGAGCTTGATTTAGCTTACAATACTACACACAAAATCTACACAAACCCTCAATAGAAAAATGACGGTTTTCAAAGATAGTTCCCAGTAAGGTCATTAAAATATTTTCCACATTCACGGCACTTGTATTTTCTTGCACCTTTTATGGCGTATCCGTTATGATGGATGTTTTGAGAGACACAATACAAGCACCTAATTCCGCCTTTTTCATCCCAGCGCTTTTTTCTAGAAAGGCTTCTTTAACTGCATCTTTATCCATGTTTATTTCGCATCCTTTAAAATTTTTGCAATTTATAAATTTAATCTTGAAAAATTCCGATAACTTAAAGGGTAAAGCCTTTTCTTTTTTCAATCATGATATTACGATACTCCAGTCAATTGCGTTAAAGAAAGCTTCGATGTAGTCAGCTCTTTTGAGTCCGTAGTCAATCATGAAAGCGTGTTCAAACACATCCATAATGAGGATGATTGGGCAGGCTGAGAGGTGTCCGACATCGCGTTCGTTTATCCATGTGTTAAAAAGTTTTTTTGCTACTGGGTCATAATAAAGGATTGCCCAACCTATACCTCTCATAGCTCCGGTTGATTTGAAATCTTTTTCCCAATTTTCCCACGATCCGAAGTCCTCGTGAATTTTTTTGTAAAATGCGGAGTCTTTGTTGAGTTCAACTTCGTTTTTTGTCATATTTTCAAAGTAGTACTCGTGAAGTCTCATACCGTTGAATTCCCAGCCAAATCTTCTTTAATGGTTTTTGAGGAGCTGATCTGAAAAGCCTGGTGTTCCGAGAAGATGGTCAAAGTTTTTTACTTAATAAACTGCCGTTTTTTTTTCACCTCTTTTTTTGCAAAATCCTTATGAAGATAATTTCAAATGGTTTAGTTTTTGGTGGTTTTTGTATTCATCTTTTCCAGTCTATTTTTCTCCGAATATTTCTGATATAACTTTTGCTCTGTAATCAAATATCTCATCTAATCTCTTTTTTACGAACAATGAGTTCATGATTTGCCCTACAATACCAAGGGGAATTATGTAATGGACTTTATCTATAATTTTTATTTTCCCTTCGTCTACCTGTTCAAATAGGTGTAAGTGGTGCCAGAACTTGTATGGTCCAAACCTTTGTTCGTCTATGAAGTATTTATATTTTTCAACTTCTGTAATTTCTGTCACCCAGTGAACAGGTATTCTGCCAACAGGTGAGACTTTGTATTCAATTATTAAACCAGGAAAGATTTCGTCTGGTAGATCTTCCGTTAATATTTTAAAATTCATATAAGGGGGGGTTATTTTGCTCAAATTACGAGGGTCGGAGAAGAACTTCCATATATCTTTGATGTTACCTTTTACGATTTGTTCTCTATATAGTTTATAAACTTTCATAGTGATTTACCTCCTTTTTTTGTCATAAAAATATTCTTTTAGGTACTATAATTAGTCCGTAATTCACCACTTGGTGATTTTAATGTAATTTTGCGGTGCTCTAAATGGACTTTTCTTATAGCTTCAAGATATGAATTTTTGATTTTTTGTAACTCTAAATCTTCTGTGAATGTAAATTTCGTGAATAAGAAGATAGACCAAGCAATATAAGGCTACTCCAAGAACTATCCAGGATATTAAATTGTAGTTTTTTGAAGCTCCGAGAATCATTAGGGTGTCTCCTGGGATTGCGAAGATGATAAAAAAAGCATCGTTTTTTCATAAGAAGCCTTTTTTGTGTTTTTGTAGTGGTCTTTTACTTATGGGTAAGATAAGCCACAAACTCCATCAAAAAAGCGAATAAAGTAGCAAGTATTTTTCAAAACAGCATTTTAATTTCTAAATTATAATATAATTAAATTAATGATTTGTGTTCAAATGTCTGAAAAATTTGAAATAAGACCGCGGATTGTTTTGAGCAGGTGTTTGAATATAGCTTATGTGAGGTATAACGGTGGAATTATAGAGAATGATTTCACTAGAAGGC
>Ga0079998_115478_pt1 | contig 39835 bp, 40 predicted proteins | sample PerSpoBPS_BMetaG_FD_69201 | JGI IMG/M metagenome (GOLD analysis project Ga0079998, IMG submission 69201) | Thermal spring microbial communities from Yellowstone National Park, Wyoming, USA - Perpetual Spouter B (PS_B) MetaG (SPADES assembly)... | ecosystem: Environmental > Aquatic > Thermal...
GAGAGGAGTATTTCCTCTGTAGATTTTCCGCAAGGATCTTCCATCTATAGGCTCTATCAACAGCTGTGTCTATATCCTTGTTTATCTCGTCATCTCCATAGACTATCTTCCTCTCATTGATGTCAATGGCTATGACATCTCTAGGCTTGTAAGGTTGTGGCTTAGGGATCCTCTTGGAGATCCACAGGATCATCCTCTCCTCTCGATAGACTAGCCTTGCTTCTCTATTCTCATACTCATCATACCTCCTGTCCCAGCCGATGATCCTAAGCTTGATCCCTCCTATGATCTCTACATAGCCATCTTCGATTCTATATCCCGATCCATGGTGCAGTAGCATGCTGAGCTTTTTAACCCTAGGCCTCCTACCCCTATGTGGGTTTCTCCTCCAAGCCCTTGCATTAGCTAGTGCATCCCTATAGCAGTCAAGAGCAATCCTAGATGATAGCCCGAACCACTCTCTAAGCTCTCTGTAGAGCTCCCTATGCACATCCTTGATGGTCTTTAGGTTCAGGCTTAGGATCTTGTTTATAGCATAGTTAAGGGCTGTGTTGTATCTTCTGAGGAGCTCTATGCCAGCAGGCTCGGGACTAACCCTCATTCCAATTGAAAGGGTTAGCGCCCCCTCATCACCCGCAGGCATAGAGCCCCCTCCAAAACCAAAGCCCTAGAAGGCTAATAAACACCATCCCCGCCCTAAAGGGCGAGGCTTTCAGGTTTTTGTAACGATAGTTTAGCTCTGGTAGAACTTAGAATGAGCGAGCATACAGGTGGGCGTACAGGCCAGCAGTCCCTTTTAGATAAGATAGACTACATTCTAGGAGTTCTTGAAGATGAAAGAGTAAGATTAAGGCAAAGGTTGATAGATAAGGGTATACGTGAGCTAAGCCTCTCGATAGTAATACTATTTAGTGAAAGCCACGAACTCCTAACCAAGGAGAATGTTGATAGGGGGAGGTTAACATCGCTGATAAGTTATATAATGGATGAAAGACATGTAGGGGGGTCTCTTAAAAAGTTATCGGAAGGTAATAGGTATAGGATGTGTGATGGGGCAACCATAACGTTTGAGAGGGTTAAGAGGGAACTATTTGATATTGATAATAGAAAAGTGTGTATAAAGGAAAGTAGCTCTGATTTCAGAGTGTGGCTGAAGATTCTACTCGGAGATGAGTTCTTCAACGAGTATGCTAGATCTAATCTTAGTGATATCCTTGCGAGACACAGTGATATCATAGCGGACGATATATGGTTGTTCTACACATTACTCATAAACGAACTCAAGGTCGCCAGGCAGTTCGGTTATACACATGTTAGGAGAGTCTACGAGGATCTAAAGCTATCTAATATATTTGGGTACTTCTACAACAATGTGTATAACAATACTGAGTTACCTCTAGAAAGCTATATACAACAGTTAAACCGATGGATAGAAGGTTGCGCAAATACTGTTATAAAGGTTTATAGAGAGAAGGGTCAACAACTTAGGCTCCTTGAAACGAACGATTTAATAGCGAACTTTGAATACCTTAAACAAGTATGTATATGCGTGCTAGCATTACACCTTACGTTAATCCGCGAACGTAACCTAGAATTCAGGGAATGTAGATGGGAGTAAAACAAAGGTTCTATGGAACCCTAATATCTAGGAGAACGTACTTCAATTAACTTACCCGGTTTTCAACAGTTATAAACTACTAAGCTTAAGGTAGCTGTTTTTCCATACGAGATGGCTGTGATCCATTCTAGCTTGCTTCCGGCGTTCTCAGTGTAACCTCTACACCACGCTCCTTGAAGAACAATATTGTACAGTCTGATACGAACTCACCCAGGCTACCGGGGTAGCCCAGGTACTTCTGAGCGTAGGCGTAGAGTATGTAGACCCTTGGGTCAAGGGCTATACGCCTAACATTCCATATCGTTTCGAGCTCCACCTCACGCTACACTATGATCCTGCCACCCTCAACCCTAGCACTCACCAGTTGCTGAGCTGGAGTTTGTGTTTGAACGCTAGCCATGCTACTGCTCTGCCCACCCTTACCCCTAGCACCAGCCCTAGACCTCCTAACGCTCTCGATCCAAGCTCTTACATCCTCAGAATACCTGTCGAGCCTACCAGCACACCTCTCACTACCATCGGGGTAGACCAGGTACAAATACGGTTTCCCATAAACCCTCCTAACCTTAACCCTACCACCTCTCTCAACAACTGACCTGATCTCCTCAAAGCTTAGAACCAAAAGCTAGACCCCGGGATGGAGGGTGCAACGTGAAATCTTAAAACGTGGGAGGTAGGGGCCCTGGGTGGGGGCGGGCTGAAGCTTAACCCACCTTACCCCAGGTTAAACATGGGTTAAGTTCAGGTTAGGGGAAGTCCTCAACAGCGTTTAACCCAGTTTAACGTTTCCCAGAAGCACTGGAACCCGGGGTAAGCAGATTTACCTACCCGCTATCTAATGTACCCTTCAGCGCTTAAAGCCCCTTCTAAGCAACGTACCATCTTTTCATCATCAAATTGCTACAAAGTAACAAGCTTATGAAGCTTTTCTCCCCATCCTCGTCCTGAAGGATGAGGCTTTCAGTTGTAACTATGAATATGCCGTTGTATAACCTTACGTCCATAAGGTTACCTCGATCTCCATAACCTTATATAACCTTATCTCCATATCTTTACTTAGGGTTAGAAATGTCTAGATCATGGGATCTTGGTTTGGATTATAAGCAGGTCTATAGGATGATCTTAGCTAAGGTTAAAGAGCATCTTGCTAGAAGGGCTTTTGCATCATATTGTTACGCCTGTGTCCTTTTGATCCAGCTTAGGAATGGGTCGAGGGTTAGCGAGGCTGTCGATGCTGCTATAAAGTTCTCTGATCAGAGGTCTAACGAGGTATATGTGAGGGTTAGGAAGAGGAGGGATGGCTATGAGAGGCTAATGATCCTCCCTGAGGAGCTCAAGATCCAGGACATAGCTGTGTGTAGAGAAATACTATCGAGGGGAAACGCTATCCTCAGGGTTAAGGTCTATGCAAAGAAGATCCTCAGGATAAACACCCACAGCCTGAGATACGCTAGGATAACCCACATGCTGAGAAACAACATAAGCCCAAGCATAGTGGCAAAGATCACAGGACATAAGAAGCTAGACTACATACTAACATACACACAGATCAAAACAGCAGAAGAAGCTCTGAAAAACATAAAGTAGAAGGTGTTCTTGCAGCTTGAAATGGTGGTTATAGTGCTCGGTGCAGGAGCTCTCTTATGTATTTCCCTGCTATGCTATCTTCATCGGATTTCTCTATTATTTTCTCTAGGTGTTTTTCTAGGCTTGACCTGTGCTTATCTATATTCCTTATATCCTCTATAGGCACTATTCTCGATAGGTCTCCTCCTTCTCTTTTCTCTTCTTCCATAACTATTTCGTTGGCTTCTCTTGGTGGTATTGTGTAGAAGATCTCTCTGAGTGTGTGCCCGTACACTGATGACATGTCGAGGCCGTATAGATTTATCCCGGACAGCTTCTCCGCCTCTGGGATCAGTCTGTGTATTAGAGATCTTGCGCCAGCATTCAAAGCCCCCAACCTGCTGTATCCCCTTTCCTTTGGGATTCTCAGCTCTGGTATGTCGCTTACCCACCTATAGATCTTCCTCAGAGCTTCGAAGTACATGTGCCCCCCACCCATGACCAGGTGCCCTAGCTGGTGCCTTACTAGTGTGCAGTGCCAGCACCCATACCTCGCATTCACCAGGCCATATCCGTATAGCCTTAGCAGCTCGTCCAAGCCATAGACACTGGATCTCTCTCGTAGGAAGTTGAATACATCGGAGTCGCTCCAGCCTCTGATCGGGTATGCCTTAACAGCACTAGCCTCTGAGAAGTAGTATGAGGAGCACCTAGAAGGGCCCAAGGGGCATCCAAGCCTGCTGTGGATCTTCTGGGCCCTGGCACTAGATTCTGAATCCCTATGTCCCAGAAGCAGTATAGAGCCGTCAACAGCCTTCAGAGCCCTCTGGGCTGGTTTTCTCTTAAGCAGCTTAACACACCACCTAAAGGTAAATGTGGGGGCTGGGTATCCCCTCACAAAGACCCTCCAATAGAATGTCTCCGTAGGCTGTGGCTCTTCAAAGACCGTCTCTACCTCTACACCCACCTTTCTAAGCATCTCAGAATACCTCTTGGCAAAGGCCCTAGCCCAAGACTCCATCTCAGGGATCTCAGATAACGTGTCGCTGTGGATGATAGTCACATTCAAGTCGCTCCTACCCCTATCCAAGATCCATTCGAGGAGCAGTATAGCCAATGCTGTGGAATCCTTACCGCCTGAGAAGGCAATCACGAACCTATTGCTTTTCGAGGCAAGCTCGTCAAAGACCCTGAAGACCTCTAGAACCCTGCTAGAGCCGTCCGCACCGCCCAGCCTAGGCACCCATTATAATGGCTAAAAAAATAAATAGCTACAAAGCTCTAACCTCTAGGCTTGATCTCAACTGCCACTCCGCTTTTTACGAGCTTCTCGATTCTCTCACATGTAAGCCATATGGGTTTATACCTAGTAGTCCTTTCCTGCTGATCCATTTCCTTGGCTTTTTCCCCAAGTCTCTCTATATTCCCTATAACTACTATAGGACCTCTTGACCTTGAAAGCTGCACGTTAAGCGTCTCTGGCTCCTTGAAATATATAGTCTTATCATCTTTCCCGGTATATTCCTTGCCTAGGATAGCTACTACAGCATCAGCCTCCCCACCGAGAATCCTGTGTATCGTGGTTATCTCCACATCCCCTCTTTTAACCAGGCTTTTGAATCTGTGGAGATAGCTTAGCCTCATCTGGCTGAGCATCTCCCTATAGGGTACCACCACAGAGACTCTCCTACCAGTAACATTTGCCATGGCAACACCAAATTCAAGCCCCAGCTTAGCCCTCGTAGCATCATATTCTCCATCTTCATAAGCATACCTTTTGTGGCTAACAACTATGAAGCCTATATCTGTGCTTAGTATACCATATACTTCTTCTATTGCCTCGTCAATGCTGCTAATGCCTGTGCGTATATCCCTAATCTCCATACTTCTAAGCCTATAAGAGATTGTGGCAATAGGGTTCAGCGCGCCATCGTAGAAGCCGTGGCTTATCGGGCTGTGAATCGGATCCGGCAGCCTATAAGTGTACCTAAGCCTTGCAAATTCCCTAAGATTCGTCTCAGCCCAATTCAAGAGCTCCTTGACCCTCTCCGGATCTGCTGGCGGCTTATTAGCATTGTAGCTAGGATCTGCATACTTCCTAAGGGCGTGGACTGCTGTGTTCATTAATAGGAAAAACCTTTCGCTAACATCTACCGAGATCGCCTGCATAGGATCTCCAATAATCGATAGAGAACCGCTAATACTTCTCTTCCTATATACATGGTCAATGAACACTCTGACAGCCGGTGTAAGGGCTCTATGGACTAGGGATCTGCTTGCTTCATCAACAACTATGTGGATATACGCTTTATCCTTTATGAATGGCCTCTGATACTCTGTAGTTATTATGATCCTAGTGTCCTTGTCAGGCGCTTTTACCAGAGCATCCACATGGGTGTAATCGTACCTGGAGCCGTATATCCTCACCATCCTCAGCAGATCTTTAAGATTATACCCCCACCCTCCTCTGCCTATTGCAGCACTTGAAAACCTCCTGAGAAATTCGACGCCCAGTTCATGTGTAGGGGCTACATATAGTATTATTTCATCATCCCCGAGGAGGTCTAAAACATAGGAGATAGATTCGAATATAGCAGCAGTCTTACCAGTACCTGGCGGGCCCTGCACCAGCGATATGTGGCGACCCTCTACGGCTTCCCTCATGACTTTGACAGCCCTATTAAATGAGGGGTCGCTCGTTGATAGCCTAGGAGCCTCAGAACTCTGCGATTGTTCTATTATTTTCTTAAGTTCTATAATCATCGCTCCTACCTCAGAATGCTCCTGATTATATCTGGAAGCTCTCTTGAGAGCTCATCGCATTCAATATCCCAGCTATCCTCTTCGCACTCCACAGCCTCCTCTTGCCCTTCCACACCTTCCCTGTCTCTTCTAGCCATTCTCTGTATTATGTGTAGCGTTTCCAGCTCGATCTTTGTTAGATCTACATCAGCCTCTACAACCAGTATCTCCGGCTTCCTCCCCATCTTCCTAAAGACTTCAATATATCTCCCGGCTACCCTCATCTGGTACTTTAGAGCTGATGATGGGCTATCCAATATATATACTATCCTGTTGCCCTGTACATCGACATCTGCGACTCTCGAGAAGACGTTTATAGATAGGTATGGGTGTGTTCCATCCATGAATGACACAAATACTGTACTGCCAGGCGGGATCACATCATATTTCCCCTCTCCCCCTTTCTCAGAGCCCTCATACCCTGAAAATAGTCTCGAAGCCTTTATCGCGTTTCTCTCAAACATCTCTACAGAGAGCAGCTCATATCTCTTCTCAATATGATCATCAGCCCTGCTATCAGCAAAAGGTAATCTTATCAATATCTTTCTATCTATACGCCTTCCCCTCGCAGCATAGAACCTTTCAAATCTATAGTCTATGGCTCTTATATCGCATATTATCCCCTGCCCCTCCCTCATCCTCTCAAGAACCACATCGTATCCCCTCCGTTTGAAGAGCTCCTCCAACGCCCTGTATATCAGTAGCTGTTGCTCTTTATCCTCGAAGATCTTATATCTCATGTACCATATCTTTTTTTCCTCATCTGATATATCCTCCCCAAATTCTCCGAAGTAGAATTTGCAGTTCTCTGCTAGACTACATATTATTTTGCCACTTGATGCACATGGGTAATTGTCCTGCTTCTTTGGATTCCCTGCTGGTAGGGATGGGGGGCTCATCCTCAGGAGCTTAACCCTCTTCCCTCCCCCTATATATGTGCTGCAGCTCTCTTCGAGATCCCTGCCCACAAACCTTTCATGATTAGTTACTATCATGGTTAGGAACTCAGCTGCCTCCAGCACCTTTTTTATGAGATCCCTTAGCTTCCGGTATCTATCTTCGACCTTATCTACCGGGGCAAGTGCTGGGTGGGGCTTTAGCTCGGCCCTCTCAGACCTTCTAATTATAATGGGGAGGATCTTCACATCTTTGACTATGCCCCCGCTCAACCTTCCTAGGATCGCTTCTTCAACCTCGCTCACATTATAGCCAAGTCTCATAGCTTCTAATATAGAGTATGCAACCACCTGGGCCTCCTCTGTCTCCCGCGTCTTTTCATCCCCTGTCTTCCAGTCCACAACTATTGCCCTCCTACCATCTCGATCCTCAAGTATAAGGTCTGGAACCCCCTTCATATGAACCTCATAACTTGCTAATTGCTGCTCCACCAAGGGAAACAACCTGTTTGGTGATGTTCCTACGACCTCGCATAGCCTTGGGAGTATGTTTAAGAGTCTCCTCAGGAGTGCTCTAGCCTCCTCCGCCCTTCCTTCCTTACAGCTCACTAAATCAGCATCAGATTCACATACACGATCTACAAATGCTCCCGGATCTGCTGAAGATCTTAAGGAGCCGTATTCCTCATAGAGGGCTAGCACAGCTAACCCCAATATCTTGTGGACATCATCGCCGCGCCCGCTTATCCTCTCACGATATTCATAGGGAGCCTTTACCCTGATGCTTTCGACCATCCTAGCATAGTACCTGCATCTAGCAGCAGCATTAGCGACACTAGTAACACTAGGTATATGGCCAGTCCAAGACAGTATCTTTCCCGATGCATCCTCACATCTCCTTGGATCTCTTACTTTATAGCGATTGATGAGCTCCTCTAAATAGGATAATTTCTGCATCAAATAATATATTTCATCAAATATAATAAAATCAACTCTTAATCAATAAAAACATACTAACATACATACAGATAAAGACAGCAGAGGAGGCTCTGAGAAACATAAAGTAGCAAGGAGAGGAAAACAACCTCCTCCCCACCTTAAAGGGCGAGGCTTTCAGTTGTAATATATATTTAAAGCCTATAGTCATAGGCTAGCCTATCTATACTGTTGACACTATAGTGTATATATTAGCATAGAATATTGTGTTTTGAAGCTTTTGAGGTTTGTGAGAAGAGGTTTATATGAGGTCTACCTGATCTATGGGGAAGGTGAGGTTTACAAGGATACATGGAGATCCTCCCATAGAGATTTTGGGTTTATACAAAGGGATTTTTCTTCTAAGGAGGAAGTTGGTGAAGTTAGTTTCGTTTTTGAATCTCTGCTTATGAGTAGGGATCCTGGGTATAAGGTTGCTAAGCCATTCGATCCTGTTGAGGTTTGGGGGGCTGGGATAACGTATGGGGCTGCTAGGGCTAGATATGTTGAGGAGGATGTTGCAGTTATAAGGGGTGTGGCTATATATGCTCTCGTCTATGAATCGGATAGGCCCGAGCTATTCTTAAAAGACTCCAGCGGCAGAAGGTGCGTCGCCCACCAGGATCCTATAGCTGTTAGAAGCGATTCCAAATGGACACTCCCAGAACCCGAGCTAGCCGTGATCCTAGGGGGCGGGGGGAAGATCTTGGGATACACCATAGCAAACGACGTAACCGCAAGAGACATAGAAGCTGAAAACCCCCTCTACCTACCCCAAGCGAAGATCTACAATGGATGTTGTTCATTCGGATCATTCATAGTAACTCTGCATGAGGGGTAGGAACCCCACGTCCTATATATAAGGCTTAGGATCTTCCGGGTCTAAGATACTTGAGGAAGAGACCTCTACAGCTAAGATCAGGAAGAAGATCGACTATATATTTATAAACCCCTGAAAGAGAGATCCAAGCACTAGCTATATATCGAATCGCTTTCCAATAACCACATACTAGGGTTTATCTATAGTAGAGTAAAGATGTGGTTTTGAGGAGACAGATCTTTCGCTCGAAATTAAATCAACGAGATCATGTATAAACTACATATGGATAAGCTTAAATATCTTTCAAAGGATATATATCTAGATGGTTTAATATGAACTGGTATAGATCTAACGTTGAAAAGTTTATACCACTATACATTGCACCAGGCTATATAATATGGGCTCCAGCCGATCCTCTATCCAGAAATCAAAGGTTCATTGAAAGACTTATTGAGGAGGAGTATGTATACACTGTAGAGAATATATCCACACATTATAAGGTTATGAGAAGATCAAAGGACTTGTGGGAGAAGGTTATAGACGCGGTATCTAGAACATTTAGAAAGACCATCGAAAGCATTTGGATATCTAGAGCACCATAAGCTTCTTTAGTTACAACTGAAAAACCTTGCTCTTCAGGGAGGAGAATAGGTTAGAATCTGAATCTTTGAGTGGAGATTAGAGGTTTAAATATATGATGCTCTTTTGAAGTAGCGAGGTCGAGGGTATATATTTAGTTAAATAACTCTACTCATGGATCGGCTGTATGGTTTTATTTGGTTTAGGCGTATGTAGATTTAGCGAGGTATTATTATATGAGAGGGGTATATTAGCTTCTTCTGTGGAAGAGGGCTGAAAGGTTCTTGGCTAGGGCTATGAGGGATTATGAGGAGAGGGGCTATGATGGTGCTTGTTTCAATTCGGAACAGGCTGTGCAATTGGCTATTAAAGCTGCTTTATATAGGATCTTTGGGAGAGGTTGAGGATACATAGTTCTAAAACTCTTCTATCTTATCTTAGAAATCTACTCTATCAGGGCAATAGAGAGGATCTAGCTAGGATCGTTGATGACCTTGTATCAAGGTATAGGAGAGAGTTAGAACTTCTTGAGGAAAGCTATATTGAGGGCAGATATGGGGAGTTTGAATATCTGGAAAAACAGGGTAGAGCATGTATAGATACGGCTAAGAAGATGCTGAAGGTGCTCAGGGATATCGAGGGAAGACTGGCCTAGATTCGCCATTGATAAGCTTGCGTATTGAAGAGATGGAGATAGTATAGTTCTATAGTGGCTAGAGCAGCTAAAAATATATTAGGTGATAAACTGGAATCTATATACATTGTTGGAGGTGTGGCTGAGGATAGGATCACAGTTTATAGTGATATAGATATAGTAATAGTAGTTAGGGATCCCGGGCTAAAAAGTCTAGATAATTAGATACAATGGTGGAAGCAGGTAGGCTGGGTCTCCCTCTCGAAGCCCCTATAGATCTCAAGATCAGCACTATGGAGGAGTTCAGAGAGAACCTAGGGAAGATATATAAGAAAGCGGTGAAAATTGAGCCCTAAGAGCATGGGATCCTGTCTAGGCTAGACTTAATATTATGCTGCCTCTGTTTAACCCTATTTGCTATCCTCCTATCTGCTATAAATTGCTCCTCTAGCTTAACATAGAATCTGGAATCGATGGAAAATTGATGATTCGATTTAGATGCTTATAAACCTATATGGTGGGCTTTATTATTGGCTAGCCTGCTTCTTCCTTGTAGATACTATTTTCACGATATCCATATCGTTTAGTATGTGATCGGCTCCGATCCTAGCTCTACTCTTAGCCTCTATGGCGTATAGAAAACCTTCTCCTAGCTCTGTGTGCACCATATATGCGAGCTCTCTAGCCGTGGTTCCCTTTCTCACCAGCAGGGCGTCTGGCAGGATCTTTCCCTCGCTGTCGGTTAGCTTTACAGAATCTTCTACAGGGTATACAGTAATCATATCGAGTGCTTCAAAAACAGCAGCATTTATAGCTCTCTGGACACCCGTGCCTCCGAGCTTCTCGATCACAGCTTTTATCCTTTCTAGAGCCTTCTCCTGTGCTTGCGAGAGCCTAGCCCGATCTATTATTGTGAACCCCTCATCCCCTGGTATGTATTTTATAAGGCCTGCAGATGCAGCCCTCCTAAGCGCTAGCTCGGCCTCAGCTGACGTAGGTATTACTATCCTCCCCTCGAGTCTCTTTACAAGGCTCTTTATTATATCCCAGGCCTCAGGTATATCGGCCTTGTTAGCTATGATGATAGTTGGCTTCGAAATCCTCCTTAAGGTTGATGCGAATAGAAGTATCTCCTCATCCCTCCACGACATGAATCTTGTGTTTGAAAGTCCAGACTCTTCCAGGGCTCTTATAACATGGGTTTTCCTAACAGATAGGCCTGAGAGTCTCTGGGATAGCTTCTCAATAGCGTCTGAGGGTGGCATAGAGTCGAGGGTTTTGGCAAGCCTAACCCAGTCGCTCTTTATAATAGATGCCAGCCATAGATCGAATTCCCTCTCTATCTGAATAACATCATCGTAGGGATCATAGCTACCTGGCTTAACAGGTCTTCCCTCAAGGTCAGTAGATCCCGAGGCATCTATCACGTGGAGAAGAACATCAGCCTGTCTAAGACTGTCAAGAAACTTATTCCCAAGCCCTCTGCCCTCGTGAGCCCCTGGGATCAATCCTGGAACATCCACAACCTTCACCGGGATGAATCTATTTCCATCAACACATATTGAGTTCCTAGCATCACACCTCGGCAAACCGAGGATCTTGTGGGGACACTCCCTCCTAACATATCCAATTCCAACATTGGGCTCGAGTGTTACAAACGGCCTGTTCTCGATCTTAACAGGGACCATTGTAAGTGCTGAGAAAAGAGTTGACTTCCCCACATTTGTCTTACCTATTATCCCTACCAAGATGCTCGTCTGCGTCACCAATCCGCTATACCACTAGATGTATAGCCCTGAGGATATTTTAGATAGGGGTTCGGATTTCATTGGGCTTGGTTTTTGCCAAGTCCTCTTCCCTTGGTTTCATCGCCCTCGGGATCCCTTTTCATCGGGATCCATATCGCTGGGCTCCACCCGCTCTGGGCGACCCAACCCACAGCTCCACCTTCATCGATTCCTCTGGTTCATTGCTGTGGGGAAACCCCCGCCTCCTGACTCTCCTCTTTTCTTCCAGGTATCTCCTCCTAATGTTTATAGATGCAGCCTTATGCCTGTTCATCTTTAATCCACATCTTGGGCATTCTCTAGATGTGTTCCTAGGATCAACAAAAGCTGTTAATGCCGCCTCTGACACTCTTCTATGTATTCTTTTCCATGGTGTTCTATAGCTCCTCTTCCTCCTATTCTTAGCCCTTTTCCTACTAACGAGATCCTCCCTATCTAGATCCTCGAAGACGTGAATAGTGTTTGGGGATAGCATTCTCAAGCCTGCTGAGGGCTTGTTTATAGAGTCCTTCTCCCTATCCCTCTTTCTTCTAACATACTCCTCATAGAGCTCCCTCTTACCCCTACTCTGTGCTATAGCCTTCTTATGCTCATACACGATCTTAATGCTCTGGAGAGGCCTTAGATCTACATGTATAAAGCCTATTGATGGCTCGTAGCCATCCAGTGAGAGCTGGTTGCTATCCTATCCAATAACCCTCCTAACATAGATCTCCTCAGAGCTTTGATGGGATAACCACTCTGTCGTCCTTGATTATAGCCTCACCAACAGTCCAGCCTCTAACCCTGTGCTCAAACCATGTTGATCTCCATGATATGGTTAAGTATTCCCCTGGTTTTAGAGTTATCCTTATGGTTCTAGCCTGGTAATCTATCTTCATAAGCGTTGTCTTACATCTAGCGAATCTCCTCCTAATCCTCGGCTTGATTTTTCTAGCCCTCCCCCTTAGATATCTCTTCCTCCAATTCTCCATAATCAAGTAGGCTGTCCTTATAACAGCATCTACCTAGTGCGCTGCGTAGGGGATCCTTCATAAGCTCTTCTCTAAGCCTCTTCTTAAAAGCCCTGCCCCTCGGAACTATTGGGATCCTCACCTTCAAACCCATATTAGTGGTTAGCTTCCCACCCCTTCTAACAAGCTCTGGGAAGCTGATCTCCACTCAATATTATCTCAGATCATATTTATAGCCTTCTGCAGAGCTCTAATATACCATGTTATAAGCTTCGAGATCCTATCATCCCTTATAGGCACGGAATATGATCTGACAAGCTCAAGGGTCTTCAATGAGTTTCCTTACACCTTTAACCACTTTCTCATATTTATGGCTCCTCATACCATATAGCTTTTCAGCGAAGTGAGATACTATTGTGGTGAGGTCTTCTACAAGCTCCTCCCTAGGATCTTTGTCCTCTTGATTCAAGGCAACCACTTCAACCCCGAAGGCTTTCAGCAGCTCCTCAATTGTTTTGAAGCCAAACCTCGTCAGCCTGTCTGGATATTCAACAATGATCCTCGATATCTTCCTCTCAACAGCAAGCTTCAGCACCTTTTTGAAACCCTTTCTATCCTCCTTCAACCCGCTTCCAATATCTGTTACTACCTCATAATCCGCTATATTGTTTTGTCTAGCCCACTCCTCCAATGCTTTAACCTGTCTCTCCAAATCATCTCTCTGACTATTAGATGACACCCTAGCATAGAGAATCACCCTCTTCTGCCTAACCACACCAATTAATCTCTCAACATCCTCCTCCCTAAACCTCCACCTACCCCCTGGGGTAAGAACAGGCTTTATGTAACCCCTCCTAACATAATCCCTTAAAGTAGTATAGCTAATACCAAGCATCTCACAAACCTCCTTCGGTCTAAGCAACTCTACACCCAAATAAGGAAGTTAATACCAACCCTTATAAACTTTTATGAAACCCAAAACAGTTTCTTGAGACATCAGCCTTTACTGAGCTAATGAGGATCAAAGCAGAGCTCTCATAGCTCATAGACAGCTGGGTTTGCTCCTTAGAGTAGTATCTTTGCTGGTCTTAGCCCTGCTAACATTCTATGCCAAGCTCTTCGGAGCAGATCCTCGCTATATCTGTAATCCTCCTAGCAACATCTATAGGGTCTCTCCCAGCTATATATGCTACCGGTTCTATGCCAAGCCCCCCAAGATCTATTACAGCCTCTACTCCATCCTTAGATAGGGATCTGCTTACCTCCGATATGATCTCTTCCTCCCCCACATATCCTTCTCTAGGCCCTAGAATGCTATAGCCTATGCCGAGCTTTTTAAATGCTTCTTCAACACATTTGAGAACCCTTATATTTGCTATCGCCTTCACATCTCTCCTTATTTGGAGTATATTTAGGAGTATCCTTCCCAGATGTCTGCTAGCGCCCCATGCTGGTTTGGATACTGCTGCTATCCCCCTACCCACTCTCGTTATCCTGCCTGGGAATGCTGCCACGTCTTCGAGGCTTTTTGCCCCTTCCTTGGCATATGCAATGTTCATGAGAACCTCTGGCACCAATATATAGGTGCACTTCTCCCTAGATAGATGCTCATATGCGTTCTCAAGGGCTTTTATAACTCCGAAGCCCTGAGAGATCTGTATTAGCTCTGCACATATCCTACATTCAGGCGGTATCCCAGGATCTAGCTTTCTATGTGCATCGCATAGCCTGAGCTCTGAGAGGGACCTCAATATATATTCTGTTAGGATTGCCAATACATCAACCTTCTTACCCTCTCTAGTTAATGTGAGCACTCTCTCTATGAGAGATAAAAACTCCCTTTTATCTAAGCCTGCACTCGAGATCCTCTCAAGAAGCTTCTCTTCATCATATACAGGGCTCTTGATATATATATTTACAGTTGGCTGTGAAACCCCTAGGAGCCTAGAAATATGTATCTGGGTATGCCCCTCCCTCCAAAGTCTCCTAGCTATGATTGCTTTTATCGGTGTGGATATATATTCATCTACCACCTCGAATGGTAGTCTCAATTCTCCCTATCCATAGATAGTATTATAGAGGACCTATTTATTAATCTATAGAGATGCTTCTATAGAAAAATGACTAGCGATCTAGATAATACCGTTTCAGCAATACTTGCAGGGGTATCACCTAAGAATCCACCTGATCACATGCGTATCTGCTGATACAAGCCCAAACAATATAATTATAGATAGTGGGTTGTGGAGCAGGTATGAAGGATCCATGTATAGTTTGGTATATAGCGTCAAAGCTATCTCCAGGCGTATCTCTTAGCAGGCTAGAGGATAGGCTTCTAATGCAGAAGATAGGATATATAGTCCAAGAGATCCTTGGTCAGAAGCTTGGCTATAGATTTAGCTGGTATAGCTATGGACCATACTCGAGGGCTCTCTCAAGGGATCTCCACTCATATGAAGAGCTATGTATTAGTAGCTATGATAAGGATGACGAGATGAGTCTCATAAATATATTGGATAGATTCACCGAAATCTATGTCAAGGCCCAGATGCTATGCCCAAGCGAATCAATGGCTAGGATCCTAGAGATTGTTGCGTCACTGCACATGCTATCAGCAAATACATACCCCCCATCAACAGATCCTGTGGGTGATCTTACAAGGATAAAGCCATATATTAGTAGAACATGTGCTGAACAGATTTTCAGCATGTTGAGGGAAATAGGGGTGATAAAAACCATAGAGAAAGGAGTCTCCTCTGATAGTGCTTAGCCTTCTTTATAAACACTCCTGACATCATATATTATAGTAGGTGCTTTGATGGAGAAGAGTACTAGATATAAAAAGGTATATGACGAGATCCACGGATATATAGAGCTCGACGAGCTAGCCTTAAGGATAATAGATCTCGATGTGTTCCAGAGGCTCAGGAGGATCAAACAGCTTGGGGTTACATTCTATGTATATCCAGGGGCTGTCCACACTAGATTTAGCCACAGCCTAGGTGTATATCATATAATTAAAAAGCTTTCAGAGAGGTTGAGCAGGGAGGGATATATATCTAGGGATGATCTGCCGCTTCTCGAGGCATCAGCCCTCCTACATGATGTGGGCCACCTCCCATATAGCCATGCCCTCGAAACATTCTATACGAGGATCACTAATCAAAGGTTCGAGCATGAGGATCTCAGTAGAGAGGTAGTGTTAAACGATCCAGGGGTTTCAGAGACTCTCTCAGAATTCGGGATAGATAAGCACGAGGTGGCATCGATAATATATGGAACACATCGAGAACCCCTATATAATCAGCTAATGTCCTCAGACCTGGACGTAGATAGAATGGACTACCTTGTCAGAGACTCTCTACACACAGGGGTCACATATGGATCCATAGACCTAGATAGGTTATTAGAAACAACAACGGTTGACAGAGACGGCAACATAGCTGTTAAAGATAAGGGTTTGATAGCTGTTGAGAACTTCTATATAGCGAGACTCCACATGTACCGAGGTGTATACTATCACAAGACTAGCCTCGGCTATGAGTTGCTCTTAACCCACATATGGGGGGAGCTTCTAGATATATATGGGGAGCTAGAGCCTTTCAAAACCATAGAGGGGCTGAGAACTCTTATAAGAAGAAACGCCTTCAGATACTTCGATGACTACTGGGTTAACGGTCTATTCTATAGAATCATCGAGGAGAGGGGGCAGGCTGGAGACAATATAGGCGACATGATCTGGAGGTTCCTCTATAGAAAGGGGTACAAGGTATGTCTAGACCATGTAGAGCTTATATATAGAGATGTGCCAAGCAATGCCGAGATAGAGGAGAATATGTGGGCATCTATGGGGGGATCTATAAAGGATCTTGCCGCAATCGACAAAAAATACCTAATAATATTTGTAGATACAATACCAATATACAAGGAGGAGGAGTCCGTTAATATAATCACCCGTGGAGGAGCCTCGGTAAAGATCTACGAGTATCCCGGGAGCATTATTGGAAAGCTGCCTAAGTATATGCTGATCAAAAGGATCTATCTACACCCATATATTCATCAGATAATCCCATGCCCTACAGAGAAGCGGGCTCGATAGCCTAGGTGGCTAGGGCCTTTTCAAAGGAGCTGTAGATGGAGTTAAGCCTAGCTATCCACTCGCCAAGCTTTTCAGGTGTTTCAGGATATTCCTCGTAGAGCTTCTTCATTCTATCCATATACTCTGCAGCAAGTATAAGCTTTGAGAGGAGACTGGGCCTTCCAAGCCCAGCTATTACTCTGCTGAGCTTATCGAAGATCCCCCTCTTATTCTTTATAACCCCTGTCACGCTTGTCTCATATAGATCGCTCTCCCTCATTATCCTCTTCCTAAGCCCATATTCTATATCTTCGTCTGTGAGCCTCTGGAGAAAGATCCTGAATATATCTAGGGAGGCCTGTTTAGCACCATAGTAGTCTATATAGAGCTTGTTCATAATCCAAAGGCCCCTCGCGCTGAAGTCGCCAGCCTCAGCCGCCTTGGAATATGCTATTGCAGCAGCCTTCGCAGATAACATACCCGAGCCCTTCCCACCACCGTGTACCGGGTTTACTGTGTAGCCTGCATCGCCTATAACCATTATCCCATTCCACACCATAGTATATGGAGGCCTCCTAGTTGGTACTAGGGCACCGCTGCTCTCAACAAGTTTTGAGTTTCTAAACTCTGGCCTTGTGAGAATATATTTATAGAGATATACCCTGGGATGCTCATAGCCCTTCCCACCCTGTACCCCCAGCCCAACGTTAACGGTTCTAACTATGCTCTTCGGAAAGTTCCACCAATAGCCCCCAGGGGCTATCTTTAGATTCACATAGATCCTTATATATTCCGGCTTATCTATCCACTCATCGAGAACCCTTATTTCTCTATACGCTATCTGGGTATCCTCGGGCCTGATGGGATCCACTATGGGCCAATCCTGCGGAAGCCTTCTAACAATGCTCCTAGCAGAGCCAGAGGCATCTATAACTACATTAGATCTGAAGACAAGCTTATCCCCCTTCCTACTAGCAACAACACCCCTCACAAAGCCCCCCTCTATTATAGGTGCAGACGCGTTTGTCTCATCATAATAATCAGCACCATTATCAATACTATCCCTTATAAGTCTCTGGGTAAACCTAACCCTGTTTATCTCATAACCCTCACCATCTATTGTTAGAACCACCTCCTCTGAGGGGCTATACAGCATGATACCCTTGACGATGCCGTCCATCTCCTCACCCCTTGGAGGGTCTATCCCCACCTCCTCAAAGTGGTGCTTCCCAATAGCATCTCCACATGGCTTATCCCCAGCCCTATGGTTTGGCTTAGCATCTATAAGGGCTACTGAGAAGCCCATCTTGCTGAGGAGATAAGCAGCAGTAGATCCAGCAACCCCCGCACCAACGATCACAACATCATATCTTCTCTCTATAGCCAATACATCCACCTCCACTCATTGTGGAAAATAAATATAACTAATGATCTTCTTAGAGCTAATTCCATATGCGTCACATCAGAAACTATTTATTACAACCCTTATATTTTTATACCAACCTCTAATTCAACAAAGATCTCCCTTCGAGGTTAAATACCATAATTAAGTAATAGCGTGTAATGCTAACTCTGAGCAGCATAGCCTAAGGGGCGAGGCTTTCAGTTTTAAAGTGTTGAAAGGGTTGCTCTATGCAATATCCCTTTTTACGAGCATTGTATATTAGCTTTCCCATATCTCTTTATAGCCTCAGCAGCCCTCTCTAGATCCTTTACCTCCATATATAGCCTCTGGTGAAATGTCATCCTACCCCCCATTGGGTTCTGCTGCTCTCTAAGGATCTCTATAAATTTCCTAGCTCTATTACATCTAATCACTATATTCTGATCCTCTAGCGGAAATTTTATAAGCACTCCTGAGCCTTGTATACCTCTGTCTGTAATCATATAGTCCATTATAGGTTGAACTACGGAGATGTTTTTACCCCTCATATATGCTCTGTTTATTGCTAGGGGGACTAGGAAGAAGATCTCGAACATAGCTAGGTTTCCAAGGAACCTTATTAAGGGGTCGCTGGAGCCTATATAGTGGGGTGTTACATACATTTGGTATGCATAGTAGAGTATAAAGACTATTGGGAGCGATATAAGGGGTATCAGGGTGAATTTCATCTGCTCCCTTATCTCATCATTTAAAGCCCTATCTTCTTGGATAAGCTCCATAGCCTTTCTAGGATCTACCCTAATAATCTGTCTACCAGATCTTACATACTGGGCATCTTCACTACTTATTGAGAGCCTCATCCTCCTAATATTCATGAACATTATTATGGCCATGTATGTTATGAAGAAGAGCGTCACTATGATCCAATATACCTCTCCGGGTAGAAAGGTTAATGCTAGGGAGTAGAGGATAACCATGATCTGTGAAACTACGATTGATGGTACTCGCCTCATCCAGCTACACCTATACCTTAGCTATATATGGGATACAAACATATATAGTTGGGATATATTGTTGGAGACATCGAGGGGCTTATCTAAAAAGCTACATTAGCTCCTGCTAATAGGTTAGCGATACCTCTGATAATATTGCTGGTCAGCTATGTGCCCACAAGATCTAGTAACTCTTTAGGCACTATACCTTTGTCCAAGAGATATTTCTTCTCATGCTTCTCATATCTATATATAACATCTGCCCTATCACTTCTGAAATCCCATGGAGCGCATAGAACAAGGTCTCCAGGCGATATCCATATTCTTTTTCTAAACTTCCCAGGGATTCTCGCAACCCTCTCCACGTTGTCTGTGCATACTACCTTTATCCACTCAGCGCCCATCGCACCTGTGACAACACATATAACCTGTCCTTCGCTTGGTAGTGGTATCTCTTTTGGTGCTTCCTCTTGCTTCTTTTTAACCAATAAGTGCACCTAAGAATAGGTTGGCTATGAAGCTTATATCGGGCTACTTACCTCCAGGTCTTTTAACTATAACTGTGTTGACCTGTACTGTATCCTCGCTAATAGCGTTTCCTCTCACAAACTTTCTTCTTCTAAGCCCTTCCTCCTTTGGATGGAACCCCGGTGGACCGCTCAGAAGCACATATTTTTTAACAGGCCCGGGTATGTAGGGGAGCATAGGCGCTCCAGCCTTATCGCTCCCACCTGTTATTAAGAGGCTATAGCCTGAGAGCCCTATTATAGATCCGTCTACTATGTCGCCTATTTTTAGACCATATAGCTTGGAGCTTTTCTCATGAGACAATGTGATCTGAAAGCTGGGGGCTCTCATAACCTCTGCAAGGGCTCTCTCAACACCGAGCTTCTCCCTCATAAAGTCCTCGGGAAGCCTTATCTCCCCCTCTTGCATGCTCTCATCTGTGACTATCTGCGCTACCAGCTTAACCTTTGAGCCGTCTTGCTTTTTAACTCCAATGGATATTACGCCTAGCTGGGGATCTAGGATCTTCTTGAGTGTTGGGGATATCCTCGCCTTTGGCAGGGTCTTCTGGGACTTCTCATCCTCTCCATATGGAAGACTTGGGTCGGCTATAGCTATTACCTTAACCCTTCTAGGATTCTTCACCTCAGGATCTGAGATCACGACCTTGATTTCGGGCATTCTCCACCCACTACTATGCATAAATGCGGCGAACCTTATAACTATGTTACTCTGCCCTGGCTAAGCACTGATCTAACTTTTGAAAGTATTTCATGGTATAGCGAGTCTCTATTGTTAAGCTCTACTCGATAGATGATAAAGTCTCTGCCAGCTCTTTTTATCCTCTGCGAGATCTCATCCACAAGCCTTAGATGGACTACAAAGAGTCCTGGCTTGGGTGTCTCAATCGATCTATATATGATCTTCTTACAGCTCTCAACACTAAGTTCCATAGGGCCTATCTCGTCTATAGCTATAAGGTCAGCCCCTTCTAAGGATCTCTCGGTATTACTAACAACTCGATTGACATCCTCCTCAATAACGCAATACCTACCGATCCTCGCACCCATACACCGGCCGCCTAGCCTTTCAAAGCTTATAGCTAGCCAGCCGGAATCGCCGCTAGAGAGATCAACAATCCTGAACCCAGTCCTCCTACCTCCCTCCCTCACCTCTGGACATACAAAGCCTGCAACCCTATATCGATCTCCAGCTACGCTTGATAGTATCCTTGTGAACAGCGTTGTCTTCCCAACACCAGGGCTTCCAGTTATAAGGATTTTGGACATCTAGCATACCCATCCTGCAGAGCTAGAATATTGCTCTATGTAAGAGCCGCGGCCGGGATTTGAACCCGGGACCTCTGCCTTACCAGGGCAGCGCTCTACCAGGCTGAGCTACCGCGGCTTCTCATGTCTAGAGATGTGGTTAGAGCTTATATTTCTACCACTCGTAGCTAGGTCTTCTCTTCTCAACAAAGGCTCTCGCAGCGTTTAACGCAGAAATAGTTCTCGATAGCCTCTCTAGCTCTGAGATCCCTAGTTCTAGCATATATGTCATAACTATGCTCCTCTTAATCCTCTTTATAGCCCTGAGAGCTTGGGGCGAGTTCTCTATAAAAGCTCTTGCTATGCTAGCAACGGTTTCCCCAAGCTTTTCAGGTGGTGTTACATGTGATGCCAAGCCAATTTCGAGTGCCTCCCTAGCAGAGATAATAGTTGATGTCATAGCCAGGTAAGATGCCCTTACAGGGCTTAGTGCTAGAAGCCCTATGGTGGATAACGCGGGAGGTAGAAGGCCCCACCTAGCCTCTGCCCATGAGATCCTCGCCCCTTCCGCAATAACCACAGCATCCCCTACCCATAGTAGTTCAGCCCCTCCTCCAAAGGCGTCGCCGTTAACCGCTACTATCAATGGCTTTTCAACATTTAATAGCCTTCTGAAGAGGGATGCCAAGCTCTGGAACAGCCTACCAGCTTCATCAGGATCTTTGGCAGAGGCGAGCTCCGAGAGATCTATCCCCGCTGAAAACGCCTTACCCCTCCCACTAAGAACAAGAACCTTAGCATTTGGATTTCCCTCCACATCATCCACAGCGGATATGAGCTCTCTTAACATAGTTTTGTTCATAGCATTATACTTCTCTGGTCTATTCATATATATCCAACCTATGCTATCCCTCACATCCACATCCACAGTGCTATAACCCATATAGCCACACCCATAGAGAGAGGGCTGCGGAGTATATATAGACCGAGGGCTCTAAGAATCCATTAGAAATCCTGGATCTATCATCAACATTTAGATAGCTATGTATTAGACTTTAATAGAATACAAGCTAAGCTAAGATCTATAGTTACCCTCATTTAGGAATTATTTGAGACTGGCACATTAGTTATGGCGCTCCGTGTCAAGATGCATTCTCTCTATACTATGCTTAAGCCATTAAATAAGCTGATACGCTATCAAAGAATGCCTAGCCCCTATAGGCTGTTTCCGGTTCAGTGGGATATTTAAATACCTTGTTTGTATAGTTTTTGGGGCATAATGCATCGATGATTCGCTATGCGATGAGATATAGATCAACCCTGGATAGGGCCCTACGAGACTTAGGCGAGACTAGCGAAGGCCAGGGGCTAACCTCGCTCACAAACTATGAGAGGGAAACAGATCCCTGAGGAAACTGTAATGATCGGGCCGCGCTTAATGCAAAAGTGGAGATATAATTCGGTGAATAATACGTTAGGGCGGAATTAGTAGCTAGGGATAGGATATTTATCTATCTTTAAGTAATATTTTTGGTAAGGAAGGGCAGGTTTTATGGTTAGTTGGAAGCCGACTTCATCTATGGCTGAGGAGAGTAATGTATATAGGTATATGGTTGAGCATAATATAAAAGATCTCAGGGGATTTGTTAGACATACATATGAGGAGCCCGAGAGATTCTGGAGTGAGTTTGCCAGGATTATTAATCTTAGGTTCTCAAGACCATATAAAAGGGTTCTGGATCTCTCTAGGGGGAAGCCGTGGGCTAGCTGGTTTGTTGGTGCTGGATTCAACCTAGGATCTATGATTCCTGATGGGGGGCATATTTATCTTAGATGGATGAACGAGAGGGGCGATTATAGGGAGGCTACATACTCAGAGATCCTCTCGCAGGCTAGATCTGTTGCCTCATTCCTGAGAAGGGTTCTAGGCCTCTCGAAGGGTGATAGAGTTGCTGTATATATGCCAATGATCCCAGAGATAGTCCCGATCATGCTTGGAGTTATAAGGGCGGGTCTTATCTTTGTACCCCTCTTCTCGGGCTTCGGCCCTGAGCCCATAAGGGTTAGGGTTGAGGACTGCGATTGTAGGGTTGTGTTTGCCTCTGATGTTATGTATAGAAGGGGTAAGGAGGTTAGAATGCTTGAGAACCTCGAGGGGCTCAACGTGATCAAGGTGGTTGTTAACAGGTCAGGTGCTGAGAGGGGTGATTATAGCTATTACGATGATGTATTGAAAACCCCTGGGGACTATGTTGAGGACACAGATGCCGAGGATCCTGCAATGCTTCTCTACACCTCCGGAACCACTGGAAAGCCCAAGGCATGTGTACACTCCCACATAGGCTTTGCTATAAAGGCTGCTGCAGACATGTACTTCCAATTCGATGTAAAGCATGGGGAGACATTAACATGGATAACTGATATGGGGTGGATGATGGGTCCCTGGGCTGTTCTCGGGACACTCCTCCTAGGATCTAGGATGGCTATATATGAGGGATACCCAGATCTAGATCGTATAGTTGAGTTTGTTAGAGAAGCTAGGGTAGAAATTCTGGGCTTATCAGCAAGTCTTGTGAGGAGCTATAAGAGGGAGAAACCTTCACCTCCAAGAATAGAGGTTAAGGCTGCTGGAAATACTGGAGAGCCTATAGATCCTGATAGCTGGGTTTGGCTATATAGAGCTATTGGGGAGGGCCCCATAATAAACTACTCAGGGGGAACCGAGATCTCGGGCGGGATTCTGGGTAACTATGTTATTAGTGAGATAAGACCTTCATCCTTCAACGCCCCCTCCCCTGGGATAGATGCTAGGGTTCTCACAGAGGATTGTAGGGAAGCACCTCCAAACACTGAGGGAGAACTAGCTGTTAAGAGTGTATGGCCTGGGATGACTAGGGGGTTCTGGAAGGATCCGGAGAGATATATAAAGACGTATTGGTCTAGATGTAGCGACACATGGATCCACGGGGATCTCGCGATATACGATAGCCATGGATTCTTCTATATAGTGGGTAGAAGTGATGATACAATAAAGGTTGCTGGGAAGAGGATAGGGCCTGCAGAGATAGAGAGTGTTATAAACTCACATCCATCGATAGCGGAGTCTGCCTGCATAGGCGTCCCACATGAGATCAAGGGTGAGACGATATATTGCTTCGCAATAAGGAGAGAAGAGGTTAGCGAGGAGGAGCTCATAGAATTTGTGTCAAAGCATCTGGGGAGGGCTCTCACACCAGAGAGGATCTTATTTGTAAAAGATCTGCCGAGAACTAGGAATGCGAAGATAATGAGAAGAATGATAAGGGCTATAATGATGGATAAAGATCCAGGAGATACGTCGGCGCTAGAGAATCCATATGCGCTAGAAGAGATCAGAAGAGTAAAAGAAGCTCTCAGGAAGGCGAGAAATATATAGTGTGTTAGTGCAAAGGCCACTAAATAGTAATAACAATAATCTAGAAGATCTGAGCAGCCGTGAATAACTATATATAGACTTGAAAGATCTCTGGGCTAATCATAATAAATAGCTCCTCCACAGCCGCAGCGTTTCTCCCCTTACGGTAACCCTTCTCTAAATTTGTGATCGAGGATCCAAAGACTAGAGGGGTATATAAGTCGTGATAGAGACTAGCTAGCTGATCCACACTCAAAATCAAAACCCCAGATAACCATAGATATCTAATAGCTGGAAATCAGAAAAACCATAATTAGATTAGTGGTCTTCGATTTTTATAACATAGCTAGCCCAGATATTACTAGCCTTTTGGATGCTATGGCGAAACCCTATATCGCACTGAGATTAGCATTACTAATGTAATCAAAGTCTATGGCGCAGATCCTAGATATATATCGCGTGGAACTCGCTAAAAGGGTTGTTAGGTTGATAATATAGTAGAGATGCTGGCATGGCAGCTAGTAACGGTGGTTCTGAGGGCAAGGCTGAGGAGATAAGGATTTCGAAGTCTATGCTTAGGGAGGTTATGAGGAGCAACTATGTTTCTTTTAGGAGGAGGTTCAAGGCTATATTAAAGATCATAGCTGCTACCAGGCATAGAACCCTTATAACTATAACAGGCTCTGATCCTATTAAGCAGGGGCTAATCGCTACAGATCTTATAGGGATCTATGCTTCTAAAAGAAATGATCGTGTAAAGGTGCTATATGTACACCATAATGAATTTATTGAGGAGCTGATAAGGGTTAGGATCTTCAGGGAGCTGTTGCCTAAGCTGGCTAAAAACGCTGATATTGATGTGATCAGATATGAGGATTCTGAGGAGTATCTTGGGACAACATATAGCGCCCTCATAATGGATCTAACAGATAGCCTTAAACCCAATGATGTGGGCAGGCTAGTAGGCATCGTTGAGGGGGGCGGCGTTGTGATCTTTATAACACCTCCATTTAATAAGTGGCCTCAGTGGAGAAACCTCTTCAGAGAAGAGCTTGCAGTACCCCAGAAGCCAATTCCAAGGACCGTTTTTGTTAGGTGGTTCATAGATAATCTCCTGAAAAGCAATGGCATTAGCATCTATGACTCCGATGAAGACAGAGTCTTGAAGATCGCTGAGCAGCCTAAAGAGTCTCCCGAGAGAGAGAAGATCGAGATTCCAGCTGATACAAAATTCCCTAAGGAGGTCTATCAGAAGGCCCTTACGATGGATCAGGTGAGGGTTATAAGGGAGTTAGAGCAATTGATAGAGAAGCCTAGGAAGAGGACATCTATAGTAGTTATATCAGATAGGGGTAGAGGTAAGAGCAGCGCTATAGGGATAGGGATTATAGGGTTAATAGGAGAGCTTATGAAGGTTAAGAACAGGGTTAGGGTTGGGGTCACAGCAAGATCCCCTCTTAACGTGGAACAGCTCATGAAGATGGCTATAGAGACCCTAGAGGCCATGAAGATCCCATATAGGGTTATTAAGAGAGGCGGGAGGATCATAGAGGTTAAAGGTGAGAGGTTCTCCATAGAGTATTGGGAGCCATCGGTGCTCCCGAAGTTAGACCTTGATATAGCTATAGTTGACGAGGCAGCAGGGCTCCCTGTCAATATACTTTGGAAGATATGGGAGGCATTCGATAGATCTATATTTGCGACAACCATACATGGCTATGAGGGTGCTGGAAGAGGCTTTACAGTGAGGTTTCTGAAGAGGATCAGGGGTGATGAGAAATCCAGCACATATATTGTTGAGATGAGCGAGCCTATAAGATATGCCGCAGGAGACCCTGTAGAGGAGTGGCAGTTCAGAACCCTCCTTCTAGATGCTGAGCCTGAGAAGCTAGATGAAAGGGATCTCGAGGCTATAGCGAAGGGGGAGCTCATATATTTAAAACTAGATCCTGAAGAGCTCTTCTCAGAGAAAGGGAAGAACATGTTGAAGAGCCTTTTCGGCATTTATGTCCAAGCCCACTATAGGAATGAGCCAGATGATCTAGGCATGATAGCCGATGCTCCTCACCATAGTGTAAGGGCGATGGCAACACCAAGTGGGAAGATAGTAGCATCGGCCCAGCTAGCCGAGGAAGGCCCTGTTACCAGTGAGCTTCAATCAATTCTAGGTGCTGGCAAGATGCCTGGCAATATAATACCGGATAGGATTATTAAGCATTACAGGATAGTTGATTTTGCTGGAACCGTGGGCTGGAGGATCGTTAGGATCGCTGTTCATCCAGATGTGCAGGGAAGGGGTATAGGCTCGGCATTTCTGAAGAAGATCGAAGAGGAGGCTGTTGAAAGGGGCTACCCATGGGTTGGCTCCGGCTTTGGAGCTACTGAAGAGCTCCTAAACTTCTGGATTAAAAATGGTTACACACCGATCCACATGTCGCCAGAGAGGAACCCTGTATCAGGTGAGTATACATGTATAGTTGTGAAATCCCTCAGCGATAATATCAAGGTCCTTGTAGAGGCTGTTAGTGAGAGGTTTAGGTATAGAATTTTAGAGAGCATGTATGACACCTACAGAGATCTAGAGCCTGAGGTGGCTAGGTTTCTCCTAAAGCCTCCGAACTGTAGCTCCAGAGCTCATATAGCCAGCTATGAGATCGATAAGGTAGATCTGGAGAGGATCCTGTTATATGTGAAGGGAATAATGACGTACGAGGTGTGTAATGATGCTATAAAGGATCTTATAACAGCCTATTGGCGCGATGGATGTCTCAACGCAGGTCTGGATAAGAGGGAAGAGATGCTGACAATAGTCAAAACCCTCCAGGGTAACCCATGGCCCCAGGTGGAGAAGACTTTGAGGATTAGTGAGAAGACGGCTATAGATATGATGAGAGGTATAGTTAAAAAGATCCTAGTATCAATAGGGGTAGATATTAATCAAGAGCCGAAGGGTGTAACAATTGAAGATCTAAAGGCGATATGGGATAGAAGCAGATCAAAGACTCAATAATTTCTAAAATATATAGATGCTTAGTGAATAGTTTCGCTAACCCCTCTCTAGGTATCTAGGTTATCACAATATTAATAAGATACCCACACCTAGAAATACTCGGGAAGAGGGTATGGTGTTAAAAGTTATAAGTGTAAAGCTTGATGAGGAAACTATAGAGCTTCTAGATAAATATGCAAAGAAAAACGGGGTAACTAGATCAGATGTTATAAGAGAAGCTATAAGGAGGGTTATAAACAGTTCGAGAGATGATACTAGGCAAAGGAGCATGATTGCTTATAAAACCGTGAAGATATACACATAAGGAGCCGCCGTAGCTCAGCTGGTGAGAGCGCCGGACTCATATGGATCAAAGGTAACCGAGGTCGCTGGGAAATCCGGAGGTCCCGGGTTCGAATCCCGGCGGCGGCACCTCAAACGCTATATGCTTTCCTCAAATTCCTCCCGCATATAGATTGAAAGGGTAAACAGTATTAGAAGCGCTGCTCTAGAAGCTATATTGCTGAGCCTTCCATCCCCAACTATATATTTGAATATAGAGTTATCGCTGGGGCTGTCTAGAATCTTTCTCAGGATCCCCATATATGTTATTGCGTCTGTGAGTGTCGCTTTTTCCTCTGTAAGTATTATCGTTGTAGATATAGTAAGATCTTCTAGATTGCTTATTACCCGCTCAAATATGTGATCTGGGATTCCGTTTGCTACTAGGTAGCTTGAGAATTGGTGGTCATATTTGAAGTTTCTCAGGCTAGAGATCCATCTAGACAGATATATTCTAAGTTCCTTTGAAAAGCCCATGGTTGAGAATGTGTGGCTATCTACCTCTCCTTTGATTCTTACCAGATCTAAGATCTTGAGGACTAAATTCAATGAGTAGTCATGGATCCAATCCTCTTTAGAAGCTTCAGCAACATCTACAACTCCAAACCTAGTTTTAAAGCTATCTAGGGTCTCAACAGACATCTAAGCCCCGGGATTAAAGCTCGCATGTTTTATGGATATAAGAGTTTCGCCTAAACCATATCTCGATCCGTAGTTGTACCATAACGTATTATGTTATCCTTAAAATAGATTTTCCGCATAGAGCTTTGGAAGCCTATATAACTTAAAGCGTTTTCCCTACAAATGCTACCACCGATATAGCGTTATATTTTCGGCCTGCCCCTCGATAATCTTAACGAATATATAATTGATTACAATTAAAAGTCTCGCTTTTTGGGATGGGGAAGGGATCAGATTGTTCTCGTTAATATTGGATATGATAATCCTGTTAGAATATATACCATTTAGATTAAAAACTTTAAAGTATTGAGGAACTAAGAATAGCCTCGCGATGGAGTAGATCCCTTGTGTTAAGAGATATTGTTAAGAGATATAGTTCCAGATTTAAAGTGACATTGATAGATGCTTCTTCGTCAAATATTCCTGGGCTTTTTGGCAGCTATAGCCGTTTATGGTTCTGCTATTTAGATTTTATTTGTCTCACGTTAGATTATTGGGGGAGCTAGTTAATAAGGTATCCGATCTCGATTAAGAACCTAGCTAAGGTGTGTATTAAAGAGGCTATAGAGCCTAGTATGGGAGGTATAGAGGTCTGTTCACCATCGGATCTTGGGGTTATGCCCACTGCAGTATGTAGAGATCTTGTAGAGGCTGTCATGAGGGTTTCAGGTATCCTTGTATATAGAAAGGAATCCTCTATATATTGTAGGCTCTGCGGCGATGGTCCCTATACAAAGAAGGGGGCCTATCTACACCTGCTTAAGAAGCATCTCAGAGATATCGAGGAAATCCTAGATGAGGAGCTGGTCAGGATTTCCAGTCGGGATCTCTAGCTATGTTACTAAAGTATTATCTTATTAGCCTCGCCACATAGATCCTGTGTATCTAGATCCTTGTAAGGAAGTACAACTGTCCCCTCACCTAGGCATGTAAGGTTATTTATATAAACACCATCTCCAATAATACAGTTCCTAGAAACCCTAACCCATCTCCCTATATAGCTCCCTTCACCCACTATGGAATCGACTATGGTCGTGCTTTGATCGACTATGACTCTGCTCATAATGAGGCTCCCCACTATGAGGGAGCCTCTCTTTATCACAGACCCCCTCATAATTATCGATCCCCTTCCAACAGTCGTATCGCCCTCTATCTGGACATCTTCACCAATATATATAGGAGGAATTAGCTCTACGTTTCCGTCGATCGAAGATCCAGGGCTTATATGTACACCTTCTCTAGAGATCATATTTAGGGCATCTAAATTAGCATTTACGTAGTCATTAGGAACCCCAATATCGTTCCACACACCATAATGTATATATGCATATACATCGCCCACCTCTAGAAGCCTTGGCATGAGATCCCTTCCGATACCCTGCTTCCTACCTTTCCCTATCTTCTCTATAGCCTCTCTCTCAAAGACATATATCCCGGCGTTAATATATCCCTCCCCACCCGATGGGGGCTTCTCAATAAAGCCTAAAACCCTGTTATTATCATCGATATTCACAACACCATATCTCCTCACATCCTTCACCTTGGTTATGGCTAACGTAGCGATCCCGCCTCTAGATTTATGATAGCTATATAGCTTTCCAATGTCTATAGAGCTAAATATATCCCCATAGATTACAACAACTGGGTAGTCTATACCCAGATTCTCATCGATCTCTCTCAGAGGACCTGCATCGCCTAGCGGCATCCTTTCAATATAATGATCTATAGTGACAATTTCCCCCCACCTAGATATAACGTGCTTCAAGATCTGATCAGACATGTGGTGGAGTGAAAGTGTGATCCTCTTAGCACCGCCTTTGATCACACCCTCAATAGCCCAGTCTATGATAGGTCTATCGAGGATTGGTAAGAGCGCTTTCGGCCTTGTAAGTGTGAGAGGCCTAAGCCTTGTTGCATAACCACCAGCCAGGATTATTATATGCATAATTCCACATTCAAAGTAACTTCTCAAAGAAATATAATCGTTGATCTAACAATGTTTCAGGAGCCGCCGGCGGGATTTGAACCCGCGACCACCGGCTCTCCAAGCGACCTCGGCGAACCTAGGTCCGTACAAGGCCGGCGCTCTACCAGCTGAGCTACGGCGGCTCCAATACCTAGTATAATCTCCTGGGTTATAAGTTATCAATCGCAACACGTCTTGCCACCTACTCTGAAGAGGCGTTTTAACCGCATATGTTGGCTTATAGCCCTATATTTATGAAATCCTCTGAAAAAGATATAATCAGATCTTTTTAACAGATCTGCAACATATATAGGGTTACCCCATAATAGCTTTTATACCCTGTAATGTTAGTAGTTATTGGGTATAATAGGTGAAACAAGCTGAACTCAGATTTAAATATATATTTTATTTTGAAGAGGCCCCTGAAGATATAAACCTTATAGGGGGAAAGGGTCTTGGCCTAGTAAGGCTTGTAAAAAACAATATTCCAACGGCGCCAGGCTTCATAATAACTACTAGTGCCTTTATCAACTTCCTCAAGTCTAGCGGATTAGAGAAGGCTATTAGAGAAGCTATAAATGTAATAGGCGAGAAAGATTCTCCTGAGGAGAAGAGTAAGGAGCTGATGAAACTTATAGAGAGCACAGAGCTCCCAGATGAAATAGCTAGAGAGATAACTGTTTCATATGAGGATCTATGTAGGAAAGCTGTGGGGAGTAATATTTGTAGGGTTGCTGTTAGGAGCTCCGCTATTGCAGAGGATCTCGTTGAAGCCTCTTTTGCAGGGCAGCATGATACATTTCTAAATGTTTATAGCATTGAGAATGTGTTACAGGCTGTAAAGAAATGCTGGGCATCGCTTTTCACAGCTAGGGCTCTTATATATAGAAAGGCTAAGGGTCTTGTAGACGAGAAGAGCCTTGCGATGGCTGTTGTTATCCAGATAATGGTTGACCCCAGAGCTGCTGGAGTTGCCTTTAGCGTTAACCCCCTAGACGGGGATCCGAATATAGTTGTTATAGAGAGCATATGGGGGTTAGGAGAGTATATTGTTAGGGGTGTTATAACGCCAGATAAGTTTGTTGTTGAGAAGCGAAGTCTCAATGTAGTTGAGAAGTTTATCTCGAAGAAGGATCGAGAGCTGGTATACGATCCCGAGAAAAGGGTTAATCTAGATAAGCAGGTTCCAGGCGAGAGAGCGGAGAAGCCGAGCATCTCTGATGAAGAAGCTAGAGAAATAGCATCTATAGCTATGAAGCTTGAGAAAATGCTTAACACGCCTGTAGACATAGAATGGGCTATAGACGGAAGTGGCAGGCTATATGTGCTCCAGGTGAGACCGGTAACCACGATTCCAAAGCCCCAGACTCCAAGGAAGATCCAGCCTAAGGAAAAGAGGATCTTTAAGGGCCTCGCAGCATCCCCAGGAATAGGTGTTGGGAGAGCTAAGATCCTCAGGAGTGTTGAGGAGGCAAAGCTGAAGGGCTTTAGCAGGGGTGAGGTGTTGGTAACATCTATGACAGACCCTGACTGGGTGCCTTTAATGAGGATCGCATCAGCTATAGTCACCGAGAAGGGGGGTGTCACGAGCCATGCAGCTATAACCGCTAGAGAGCTGGGAATACCAGCTGTGGTTGGCGTTTCAGGGATAATGGATTCCATCATGGATGGAGAGATTCTAAAGGTGGATGGAAGTAGAGGGATTGTTGAGGTTATAGAACATTTTGAGCAGGAGAAGAAACTTGATAACAGCTATGCCGAGGTTGGCCTTGCTACACAGGCTATAGAAAGTGTAGAGGCTAGAAGGGGGGAGATATATATACCAACTGCCACGAAGATATATATGAATCTAGGGGAGCCCGAGGCTATAGAGAAATATCTAGACCTGCCTTTCGATGGTATAGGGCTTATGAGAATAGAGTTTGTAATATCCAGTTGGATAGGTTACCACCCTATATACCTTATAAAGCATGAGAAGCAGGAGTTCTTCATAGATAGGCTCTCAAGCGGAATAGCCATGGTTGCCTCTAAAATAGCACCGAGACCCGTTATTGTTAGATTCAGCGACTTCAAGAGTAACGAGTATAGAAGGCTTATAGGAGGAGAGGATTTCGAGCCAGAGGAGAGGAATCCAATGCTTGGCTGGAGAGGAGCTTCTAGATATATACACCCACTCTATAGAGAGGCATTCAAGCTAGAGCTCAAGGCTATAAAAAGGGTTAGAGAGGAGATGGGTTTGAAGAATGTCTGGGTAATGGTTCCAATGGTTAGAACCCTATGGGAGGCTGAGAAGGTGGTCGAGTTGATGACTGAGGAAGATCTCAGAAGCTCTAAGGACTTCAAAATATGGGCAATGGCGGAGGTTCCATCAATAGCCCTCCTAATAGACGAATTCTCCAAATACTTCGATGGCTTTAGCATTGGAAGCAACGATCTCACACAGATGGTGCTTGGAATAGATAGGGACTCAGATCTTCTCAGCTCAATGGGTTACTTCGATGAGAGGGACAAAGCTGTGCTTAAGGCTATGAAGATTATTATAAGGGGTGCTAAGAGGAATGGCCGGACTGTATCGATATGTGGTCAGGCGCCCAGCTACTATCCAGAGATCGTTGAGTTCCTCGTTAGAGAGGGGATCGACAGCGTATCCGTTAACCCAGATGCCGTGATATCTACAAGGCGGATTGTAGCCAGCATTGAGAGGAGGCTTATGTTGGAGATGCTCGGAGAGCTAAAGAGCAAGAGATCTGGGAAGAGATCTTCTAGCTTATAGCTTTGCTCTCCTTTAGAGCATCTATCAGCTTTAATAGCTTGTTAATAACATCGATCGGATCTCTTCCAAAGATCTTTGCTCCCGGCTCTTTGCCAAAATCCCCGTAATCGATTACTATATCGGGCATCGAGCCGATCCTCTTTATAGCCTCTCTAACACCCCAGGGTATCGTGGCACCCTCCTTCTTTTTCACATCTTCAGGCTCTTCCCTTCTATCATACCAAGAAACTTTAAAGCCAGCCTTTGAGGCTATATTCTCGATTCCCGGTATATATTTGATATTTATAGCGGATCTATATTCTGGGTAGATCTCCATAGCAGCCAGGATCCCCCTAGCAACATGGCTAGAAGCCCCCGGCCTTGGAGGGCCTGAAGCTTTAGCTCTGCCCATGTAGTTCACAATCCTACCTGGTATAGCTATTACATCGCTGATCCCCTTGGCCAGATATGGTGGGAGGGCATATGCTAGATTACTCTGAACCTCGGGTATAAGCTTTGCAATATCCTTAGCCCTCTCATCTATGATCTTCAAAGCTTTTTCAACAAGCTCTATAGCTCTATACCTCTCCGCATCGATTTCCAGATATGCTGTAGGATTTACAGGGCAGTGGCCCCTACCTATTCTATAGCTTCTCTCAATGGCTATCGATATGAATTCCTTAGCCTTCTTGATCGCAGTCAGAGGATCTTCTCCTCTAGCTATATATGCCGCGATCGCGGCAGAGAACGAGCATCCAGTTCCATGTGTGCATCCATCTATCTTTGGAGCCTCTAGCCTTAGAACACTGTTTGAGGTGATCACAACATCAACACTTTTATCCCCTAATATATGTCCTCCCTTAACAACAACGATTTCGGGGCCGTATCTATCTCTAATAGCTTTCCCAGCTCTTTCGGCATCGTCTAAACTCTCGATCTTGATCCCAGAGAGTCTTTCAGCCTCAAATCTATTAGGAGTAACAACCCTGGCTATAGGGAGCAGCTCTTTGGCCATCACCTCAACGGCTTCCTCTGTTAGAAGCCTATCTCCGCTCTTTGCAAATATGACAGGATCCACTACCAGGGGGAAGCCATGCTTTTTCACAGATCTCGCAACACTCCTCACAATCCCCGGATTACTCAGCATACCTGTTTTCGCAGCATCAACGCCGATATCCTCTGCAACGACATCTATTTGTAGCTCCACCATTTGGGGCGGTATATCGTGGATCCCATATACGCCTAGGGTGTTTTGAGCAGTCACACTTGTAACTGCTACCAACCCATGTACCTGGAGAGCTGCAAATGTCTTTAGATCAGCGGCTATGCCAGCTCCTCCGCCACTGTCAACACCAGCTATGGTCAGCGCCCTCGGGATCCTAAACCCCATATAACCACCAATATGCGTGGTGCTATGCAGCTGATAAACAGATTTATAGGCTCTCTATAGAAGAGAGCTATTAGAAAATCAACTCGAAGCCCCATAGCTGTAGCATAAATCCCCTCTTAGATGTTTGAAGAACAGCATATAACATGCATATAATCAAATAAGTACAATTTTAGCTTCTCCAGCCACTTTGGAACATATATAAGGCTCAGAACCAATGTATTTAACAGAGCTATAAGCTGATGAGTTGTGGATAGTGTTCGGGTTTCATTTGGTTTGATATTGTGTTCGATTTCAAGCCCTCTTCCCTTAGCTTCACTACTCTAGAAAGGCGAAGACTTTCAGATAAAACACATGCTATTAAAACCAAGCTAATTAGCATAGATCTTTGAAAATATTGTTTCATCGGTACAGTTGAAATCTACTTCCTCGAGTATTGAAAAAGATGTTATTATCAATTTTAACCTAACTATTTAGCTTTGATGAAATGGTATAGTTATAAGCATCTATGCATATTATTCGTTGAGAATATAAATGGTAGGCGGTTGCTATGGCGCCTCTTCTAGAGGTGAGGAATCTAAAAACCTATTTTTATACTTTGAGAGGAGCTGTTAGAGCTGTAGACGGGGTTTCCTTTACACTTGAGAGGGGGGAAACGATAGGCATAGTAGGGGAATCTGGGTCTGGTAAATCGACGTTGGGATTCAGCCTCTTAAAGCTTGTTCCACCTCCGGGGAGGATAGTGGATGGGAGCATCTTCCTAGATGGGGTTGACATACTTAAACTGCCTGAAGAGACTATGAGGAAGGAGATTAGGTGGAAGAGGATAAGCATGGTATTCCAGAGCGCCTTGAACGCCTTAAACCCTGTGAAAAGGATTGGGGATCAAATAGCTGATGCGATAATGGCTCACGAGGATGTGAGTAAGAAGGAGGCTCTGCAGAGGGCTGCGGAGCTCTTAAAAGCTGTGGGAATAGATCCCAGCCGTGTTAATAACTATCCACACGAGTTCAGCGGCGGTATGAGACAGAGAGCCGTGATAGCCATGGCCCTCGCCCTACAGCCGGACATAGTAATAGCGGATGAGCCTACTACCGCCCTAGATGTTGTCGTCCAGGCCCAGATCCTGAATCTTTTTAAGAGGCTTAGGAAGGAGAGGAATATGAGCATAATCCTCATAACACACGACCTCTCACTAGTGGCGGAGATAGCTGATAAGGTGGCCATCATGTATGCTGGCAAGATCGTGGAGCTCGGACCGTCAGAGAAGATATATACAAATCCAGCCCACCCATATACAAGGGGGCTTATGGCTAGCATACCAAGAATCGGGGGTACTAAGGAGCTCTCATGGATACCCGGCTTCCCACCAGATCTTAGGAGCCCGCCTCCCGGCTGTAGATTCCACCCCAGGTGCCCGTTTGCTATGGATATATGTAGGAGGGAGGAGCCCCCGTATTTCCAGATAGATAAAGTCCATATATCAGCGTGCTGGCTACATAAAGAGGGGGCTGCTCCGGTTAAACAGTAAGGGGTGACCTGAATGAAGATCGAGGAGATAAGCGGTAGGGATGATGTGATCCTAGCTGGCATGGGCATTAAGATGTACTTCTCGCTAGCGAGATCTATAACAGAGATCCTAGCTAGGAGGAGTAGAGTTGTGAAAGCTGTAGATGGTGTAAATGTACTCATTGAAAGGGGTAAGGTCACCTGCCTAGTAGGAGAATCTGGATGTGGGAAAACCACCCTTGGAAAGCTAATAGTAGGTCTCTACAGGCCCACAGAGGGGTCTATATATTATAGGCCTTCGGAGGAGCTATCAAAGATATTGTTAGAGGAAGGTGTGTCATATATAGAGAGCAAGGGTGGCCCGATGTTCGATATATCAAGGGTAAGGGGTAGGGCTCTTAAGATGCTGAGAAGGGAGATCCAGATAGTATTCCAAGACCCATACGGCTCCCTCAACCCCAGGATGACTATAAAGGATATCCTGGAAGAGCCCTTAATTATACATGGCTACAAGGATGAGAGGGAGAGGCTGGAGATGGTTATAAAGGCTCTAGAGGATGTAAAGCTAACCCCGCCGGAGGAGTTCCTGAATAGATATCCATTCCAGCTGAGCGGGGGTCAGAGGCAGAGAGTAAACATAGCTAGGGCCATAATACTGGGCCCAAGGCTAGTGGTTGCTGATGAGCCTGTTTCGATGTTGGATGTATCTATAAGGGCTGAGATATTAAAGCTGATGCTAGATCTTAAGGAGCAGAAGAATCTGACATACGTATTCATAACACATGATCTAGCAGTTGCCAATATAATATGTGACTATATAAATGTAATGTACCTAGGGAGAATCGTTGAGCATGGCCCGACAGACGAGATACTCCTGAGACCTAAGCACCCATACACCCAGGCTCTGATCGCAGCGGTTCCAACACCAGATCCGAAGGGTAGGTGGAGAATAAAGGAGGTTCCGATAATAGGGGAGGTTCCAAACGCGATCTCGATACCTCCTGGCTGTAGATTCCACCCGAGGTGTCTATATGCTATGAATATATGTAAGAGCGAGGATCCGCCATTCTTCGGGGTTGGACCTAAACACTATTCAGCATGCTGGCTCAATAGAGAAGAGGTAGGCTCTAGCCCTAAGACCCTATAGCTAATCAATATATCATCCCCCACAATATTTTTAGTGGGAATATGAGGGTAAGAGTTGAGGCTGAGGTAAGACCTACAGAGGATATAGAGAAGGTTAGGAAAGCACTTTCAAACCTCTTTAACTTAGAGAGCTATAGGGTCACTGAGGTAGGCACATATAAAGTTATTATAGGGGAGTCTAGCTCGATAGCATCGCTGCTAAAGATCCGAGAGATAATAGTTAGGGAAAGGATAGCAGATACCGTGAGAAGGATATTGAGTAGAGGCGCTGTTGATAAATATCTATCGTTTAAGATAAATAAGCAAGCCGCATATGCAGGAAAGCTGTCCTTCGTGGAAGAGGATAGAGAGAGCAGTATGGGGCCCATAAATGTGTTCATCGAAACTAGCGATGTTAAGAGACTAATAGACTGGCTAGCCCCAAACACACCTGAGAAGGTTGCTAGCGAGATGCCAAGGGATCTCTAGTTGGGCGCCTAGATCACAGGTGGATCTAGGTGGGGTTAGAAATAAGCATCCCTCCATGGGCTGAGGTGATAACAGAGGGTAGGGCTAGGATCATAGCTCCTAAGAAAGATCTTTTCCTTAGAGTAGACGGCATATATGAGCCTTCACATGCCCCGGTCTTCTATAACCCGGCTATGGTGTTTAACAGAGATATGGCTATAGCTTTCTTAAATATATATTCAAAGCTATTCACTAGAATAGAAAGCGCCTCAGATCCTATGGCGGCGACAGGTGTTAGAGGTATAAGAATAGCTCTTGAGGTTGATGAAATATCTGAGATTATCTTAAACGATATTGATCCCCAAGCATGTAGGGTTATAAAGCTAAATATACTTCTAAATGGAATTTCAAGCATATCTAGAACTTATTGTGAAGACGCTAATCAGCTTATGATATCCCTCTCAAAGTCAGGGATCCACGTTGATTATCTAGACATAGATCCCTATGGCTCTCCAGCCCCATATATAGAGAGCGCGGTTAGATATGCAGGAATATACGGGGTTCTCGCAATAACTGCTACGGATCTTGGTCCACTAACTGGTAGATATCCGTCTAAAGCATTTAGGAGGTATAGGGCTCGTATAGATTCTAGCTTAGATTTTAGAAGAGAGCTTGGCTTAAGGGTTTTGATCTACAGTGTGGTTTCTAAGGCCTCTGAACATGACATAGCATTGAAGCCTCTGCTCTCATATTACGCAGATCACTATTACAGAGCCTACTTCTCAGTCGACATGGGCGCTTCAAAAGCTGATCAGCTATTGGCTAGAACAGGCTATATAGCGGTATGCCCTTCATGCGGCCATAGAGAAGCCCGCCGAGACATTGTTGAAGGGATCAGATGTCCTCTATGCGGATCACACATGACTCTTTTAGGCCCTGCTTGGCTAGGTTCTCTAGCAGATCCTGAGATAGTTAGGGGTCTAGCGAGCTCGATTGATAAATATGCGTGGCTTGAAACGAGGGAGAGGATCAAATGGCTTGTCTCTATACTTGAGAGTGAGAATCGTATTGATAGGCCCTTCTTCTATAGGATCGACTATCTGGCTAGACGTGCTAAAGTCAATATGCCTCCTAGGGAGAGGCTAATCGAATGTCTAAGATCTATGGGCTATGATGCCACTAGAACACACTTCGACAATATAGGGGTTAAGACAAACGCTGATCTAGAGGATATAGACAGGTGTTTAAAGTGTTAAGCCCTCATCTTTCTTAAAGCGGGATAGCATGATGAACACCTATCAAGTTTGAAGACTTGGTAGATAGCGAATGTTCAGAGAAACATTTAAATAAGCTAATAAGCTAAAAATTAGTGTGAAAACGCTATCGTTAGTATTCTATACCAAGTTATGCTAATAAAGTATAGATAGTATAGATAATGCAAAATCTATGAAGAGTTACATGGACAGACGATATCCAGCAAATGCATCTAGGAATTGAAAAATGAGGATGGTATATATGGAATAAATAGTAATATGGTGCTGTGATATAAGGGGTTAGGGTTTCATTGGGCTTGATACTTTTGATCCAGCCCTTTTCCCTTGGCTTCAAAGCCCTCGGGATCCCCTTTTCACCGGGATCCATATCGCTGGGCTCCACCCGCTCGGGGTGACCCCGACCCACAGCTCCACCATCATAGTTTCCTCAGGTTCATTGCTGTGGGGATACCCCCGCATCCCGGCTCTCCTCTTGCCTTCTAGATATCTCCTCCTAATGTTTATAGATGCAGCCTTATGCCTGTTCATCTTTAATCCACATCTTGGGCATTCTAGATCTGCCCCTCTTGGGTCTCCACAACATTACCCGCATCTGGGGCATTCTCTAGATGCGTTCCTAGGATCAACAAAAGCTGTTAATGCCGCCTCTGATATTCTTCTATGTATTCTTTTCCATGGTGTTCTATAGCTCCTCTTCCTCCTATTCTTAGCCCTTTTCCTACTAACGAGATCCTCCCTATCAAGATCCTCGAATACATGGATGGAGTTTGAGAATAGTCTTCTCAATCCTGCTGAGGGCTTGTTTATAGAGTCCTTCTCCCTATTCCTCTCCCTTCTAACATACTTCTCATATAATTCTCTTCTACCCTTTGCTCTGTGCTATGGCTTTCTTTCTCTCATAAACGATCTTAATGCTCTGGAGAGGCTTTAGATCTACATGTATAAAACCTATACAGGGCTCGTAGCCATCCAGTGATGGCTAGTTGCTATCCCATCCAATAACCCTTCTAACATAGATCTGCTTAGAGCCCTTGAAGGGGATAACCACTCTATCGTCGAAGATTATAGCCTCGTCTACAATCCAATCTC
>Ga0079998_112614_pt1 | contig 39814 bp, 52 predicted proteins | sample PerSpoBPS_BMetaG_FD_69201 | JGI IMG/M metagenome (GOLD analysis project Ga0079998, IMG submission 69201) | Thermal spring microbial communities from Yellowstone National Park, Wyoming, USA - Perpetual Spouter B (PS_B) MetaG (SPADES assembly)... | ecosystem: Environmental > Aquatic > Thermal...
CCACATCTACGTAGCTTCTGACGCCGCGTATCACCTGGGCCAGCCTCAGCTCCTCCTCCGGGTCTAGGCCATAGCCCGTCTTAACCTCTACCGTTGTTGTGCCGAATTTAGCCACGGATTGTAGCCTCTTTTCTAGGATTTTCTTTAGTTGCTCTGTCGACGCGTTTCTTGTCTCCCGCGTCGTCTTGTAAATGCCGCCGCCTTTTCTTGTTATCTCCTCATAGCTCTCACCCATTAGTTTTCTCTCCAACTCGTCCTCGCGAGAGCCTGCAAATAGAAGGTGGGTGTGGGGGTCTACGAGCCCGGGGGTTAGCAGACTATCGCCGAAGTCCCACACCTCCTCCGTGGCGTATCTCCTCTTTAGGTCTTCCCAATAGCCCAAGTCTGCCACAACGCCGTTTTTCACAGCCACGGCTGCGTCTTGTAAGATGTATACGGGGTCGCCGGCCGTCCACGGCGTTTTTTCTGCAGATACCAACTGTTTGACCTTTATTAATACCATACCTCGCCTGCGGTCTCGATTCTCTCGCTGGGGATTTTGCTGCGCGTCAGGCTTTTAAGCCTCTGATACAGCTCCGCTGTCTTCGGGGGGCAGTCGGCGCAGTTTGTCGCGTCGAGAGACACCACGAGGTATATCGAGAGGAGGTGTCTTAAGAGGTTGAGCATGTCGTGTAGTCTCACGGCCGCGTTGAGGCTCATAGAGTTTACATCCTCCTGAAGCCCGCTTGTAGGTATGTTATGTATCGAGTGAGGTGATGCCAACGCTCTTATCTTAGCCGCGAGAGATGCCGCGGTGTATTGATATATCATGTCGCCCACGCTTCCCGGCTCCGTGGCCAAAAAGTCAGGTTTTCCTGTGACTTCGCCACGTAGAAGCTGAGCAGTTTGGCGCTCTACTAGATTTGCCCAGGCGGCTAGCGCTATCGCTAATACGTCTGCGGCTATTGCTATGTGCTGCCCGTGGAAATGACACGTCGGCCTGGAACCGGAGGGTAAAATGATTGGGTTGTCGCTGGGCGAGTTTATCTCGTCCTCTACTATCTTTCTTACCCACCCCACTGAGTCGTAGACGGCGCCCATTATCTGCGGTATGCATCTTATCGAGTAGGGGTCGTTTAGGCGTTTTCCACCGCCGACATACTCCAGCATACCTGCCACTTTCTTAATGCCGGGATGTCTCTTAACTTGGGTCTCTTTTGCCAACGCCTTCCAGTTGGCCCCAACTGCGTAGAGGAACAACGCCGACGTCTCCAAGCATTTTTCTACCAACCGCTCTGTGCGCCATACGGCCAACGCCAACACCGCTGTGGAGAACGAGGTCCCGTTAATCAACGCCAACGCCTCTCTTGGGTCTAGATCAAGAGGCTCTATGCCTCTTCTTTTCAACGCCTCTTCCGCCGGTAGTAGGACGCCGTCCATAAGTACGTAGCCTCGGCCGATTAACGTCAACGCTATGTGAGAGAGCTGGGCTAGATCTCCGCTTGCCCCCACACTGCCATATCTAGGTACCGCGGGCGTTATATCTTTGTTTAACAACTCGACAAGAGTCTTGACGACCTTCGTCCGGACGCCGCTGTAGCCCAACGCCAGTTGATGAGCACGAATAAGTAGGGCCGCCCTCACCCACTCCCTGGGCGCGACTTCGCCAACGCCTGCGGCGTGTTCCAACAAGATTCTCTCGCCGCTGGGAGTTGTCTTTACCTTTACTAACTCGCCGAGGCTTGTGGTCACGCCGTAGATCTGCTCCCCCCTCCTTAGCGCCTCTAGGTAAAGTCTTCGGCTTGTCTCAATCTTTTCCTCTACGTCAGACGGCATCGTGACCTCTGTGTTAAATAAAGCCACCTGGACCACTTGGCCTATTTCTAGTCTTTTACCTATTTCTACTGCCATACCGACACGTAAAGAAGCACAGCCGCTAGGTTCGATGTGACGTTGCCAACATCGTATGGAGGCGACACCTCCACCGTATCAACTGCTATCGGTCTAAGCGCCTTTGAAAGACTAGCCACGAGTTTTATTGTCTCTCTGGTGGACAACCCCCCAGGGCTCGGCGCATTTACACCTGGCGCAAACGCAGGATCTACTACATCTAGGTCTATACTTATGTAGTTCTGTACGTCTTTGTGACGCGAAACAACTCGGTCTACTACTTCGTCTAGGCCAAGTTTCTCTAAGTCGTCTATTGTGTAGTAGTCTACGTCTAGCTTCTCGGCTAGGTTAAACATGTACTGTGGATTTGCCCACGGCCTAACTCCAATTACGGTAATCGGCGCCTCTTTTGCATATTCGCGGATTAATCTTGTTGTTAACCCGCTTGTCAAACCCTCGGAGGTAGTACGTAAATCTAGGTGAGCATCTAGCACAATGTAGCCGAGGCGCTTCCCCTCCGCCAGGCCTTGATATGTAAAGGCCGACACAGAGTGGTCGCCGCCAGCTATGAGGAGTTGGCGCCGGTTGATCAAGGCCTTGGCGGTCTCTTTAATTCTTTTCCAAGTCTCCTCCGCGTCTCCTATCACGACGTCTATATCCCCCATGTCTTCCAAGTCGAAGCGTTTGGGGAGGCTACATAAGGCAGTTCTTATGTGCGCCGGCGCATATCGTGCGCCTGGTCTACCGGCAACTGCGCCGTCCCAGGGCACGCCGAAGAAAACTATAGAAGATTCGCCGGACATGTCGCAAGTTCTCACATATAGTGGATCTTTTAAAAATCGGAGCCGCTTCGTCAGATACGCATTGTGCATGTTTAACATTATGTATCACTATTTAACGTATATAGAGCTTTCCCTCCGCCGTGCTTCCAATTATCATGTACCCCTGGGTCTTCTCAATTGTTAACACTTGGTCTTTAGGCACCCACAGCCCACAGGTTATGTAGAGGTGGTCTGTGTAGTTTCTTATTTCAAACCTTCCGTAGATGCGAAGCTCCGAGCCTGGATTCTCCAACACAAGCTTAACTGCTTGACATACAGAAGGTGTAGAAATATATTGGACGCCGAAGATTAGGGAAAGCGCCGTGGCGGCCATCAACATCACTGCCACGAGGTCGAGGTATTCCTCTATCATGGCTTAAAACGGCAGTAAAGACTTAACACCTTATAGGCCAGGCCTGGGTATGCTTCTATCCGACCTGAAGCGGTACATATGACGAAGCCGACCACTCTGTAGATCACAGATGGGTCTCCCACCTCTGCGTATTTATACGCCTCCGGCCAGTAGAGAAAAACCGCAGACAGGTCAGTCTTGCGCACCTCAACCGGCTTGATGAACAGCATAGCCGCCACCGCGAGCGCGAATATCACCGGTATAAACACTATTTCTAGTCTCATACCAGCTTGAACACGAGCCAGGAAAAACCTTAGCAGTTTACAACCACCAGCCTCACCTTGACCCCAGACGCCTCGGTCTCGGCGATTTCGGGTCTGAAGTCTGTCCCGGAGCGGCAGGTGGCGGCGTAGTGGGTGATGGTGCTACCCTGCACCCACGGCATGATCAGCACGCAGTTGGTCAAGACGACTGTGGCGTTGCCCTGCGTGTAGGTCTTACCGAGCAGGCCTTGAATCGATTGTGGGCACTGGCCCAGGCCCAAGACGTATACAGGTATGGATGATGCCTCGACGCCTGTTGTGTTGGTGAGCACCCACCTGCCGGCTACGTAGCTGTAGTAGGCGAGGTACTGTCTCACAGCCACTGGCGTGTCTAGGTGGGCTGTCTTTCCCGCCGCTATAGACGCCGCCGTCGACGCGAGGAGCGGCGTGTTCGACATAAACACGCCTGATACAGCCACCGCCGCGGCGGCTGTGGCGGCGACGGCCGCCGCCAAGGCGAGGAGGTATCTAAAGGTCAGCATAACCGCACGACGACCAAGACGCTTCTGGCGCCCTTGGGATAGCCCACCAGGTCGGCCCAGGTCTTGAACAAAAGCGCAGTCTCGGGGCGCCAGATCGTGACCATATCGCCAGGCCTCGCGGCCAATTCTTGACCCACAAGCGGCAGGACGAGGATTGGATCCCAGGGGAATATCCTGGAGGCGTTGACAAAGACGCAGCTTCCGCTGGCCTCGCCTATCTTGACCCACGTCCCGTTGCGCTGGGCGTAGAAGGCGAAGCCGGCCACGGGGCCGTCCGCCTTGACCTTCACAAGGCCTCTGAGGGGGTCGACCAGCTCAATTCTTGGTTTGGCAAAGCTATTCATAAAATTCAGCCTTGCCCACAGCTCAGCCTCACCCCAGTAATCCGTGGCGGCCGAGAGCTGCGACACGTAGTCCGCCTCCCCCAACAGCGACCTCGCCTTCACGGACGCAGATGTGCAAGAGAACTGCGTCTGTCTTCCCCCCTCGCCGAAGGCGTTCACGCCGTGGAAATACGGAACGCCGCCGAGGTAGAAGAACAGTGTAATGTCGAGGCGTGGTGCGTTAAAGAGCAGCGGCGCCTCTGTCATGGTCTTAATTCTGTACGAGACGTCGTTGGACACAAAGAAGACGAAGTGGTGACGTCCCTCGTCGTCCTCCACGACCACTTGTATAGGCCCGGTCCAGTTCGCCGGCGTGACGTAAACCCCGCCGGCATCTACATAAAGCGGCTGACAAGGCGGAAGCGGCGTGTAGTCTTGGTACCACCCAGGCCCTATGTAGACTGCGTCGAGGAAGTTCCACCTCTTCGTAACTTCCTGAAGCTTGTAGTTCCTAACCCATCGGTACTCCACGCCGCCTCTGCCTCTACTCACTACGTAGCCCATCTCCACGTACATCCTAACCGTAGTGGTCTTAGGCTTGCCTAGGTACACCAAGAGGAACGAGTAGCCTGCGCCGGGCAACGCCAAGTCGGCGGTGGGGCCGGGCGCCGGGCCCCAAAGCGCCGGTCTAAAGTCGGTGCATATCAACGAGTTGCACACTGTGGTAGGTACTAGGTACAGGGCCCAGGTACTTGTGGAGTTAGACACCATGGAAGCTACGCCGAAAGGCAGGGCGTCGGTAATGCCAGGCAGCCTGTTGTCCCCGTCCACCACACCAGGCGAGTAGTTGTAGAAGTCCCCCTGTGCGGTTTGGTGGTAGAGCCGCGTGCCATCTGTCTTAGTGGTGTCTATGTAGTTCGGATCTCTATATACAGACCCCGGCATGGATACATAATGAGGCACCTTAGTGTAGCAACTGCTTTCTATTTCCCAGTTGCCTGTCTGAGGATTAAATGCATAAAGTATTATGTGGTATTTATACCAGTAGTAGAGCACTGGGTCGCCTATGACGACATTCATGAAGTCTTTAAAGCCATAGGTGCATGGGTTGTAGTGGCTAACCGCCATCCAGTCTACCAACGGTATTTTGTTTATAGGCCCCTGCTGGCCCGGTTTGCCTGCGCGTGAATAGCCAACCCATGTTCCGTTCACCTTAGTGAAGACGTGTTGTGAGTAGACGCATTGAAGGAGTTGGCTCGGCCACTGTCTGCAGGAGTCCGGCGGCGCGTACCAAGCCGTCGTTACGGCGTTAAAACTCCCATCTACGGCTACGGCGAAGCCCGCCCACTTGACGCCTGCTGTATACCATCCGCTTTTCTGAGCGCTGTAGCTCAGCTTAGCCTTACCCCCGGCCTCTTCGTAGTGGTCTGCCAGAAGCCTCCCCTCTTGGTCTACGGCGCGTAGATACGTTCCTGGGTAGGAGTTTATCCAGACGCCGCGTGCGTCGAGACGCCACAACACGGCGGCGTAGAGGGGCGCGACAGAGCCCAGAGGCATGTGGACTTCGACGGGCGTTCTGCCTATTAGCGCAACTCCGCCGCCCCCCAGCGCCGCGGGCGGATCCAGCGCCAACGCGACATACGGCGTTAGGTTGAACGGCGTCTTGTGGGCAACCGCCGCAAGCGTCAAGTTCCACACCCACCTGTCGCCGACCCACGTGGCGTTGCCCTCCCGGCTTATGATAAACCCCTCGGGAGGCGCTATGTTGACGGCAGATGAGGCTCCGACAACGCGAGATATGTACAGCGGCACCGACTTCGGCGGTCTAGCCTCCACATACCCCCACTTGGTGGGGACGGCGGTCACTTCAACGTTAATCAACATCCCAAACGATAAACCTCCCGATGGTATGTCGTATATGCTCCACGAGCCCGTCTCGTCTGTAGACACAGTGGCTGTGTCTATGGGGTAGTCTCCATAGAGCCGCCTGTCTGTGTAATACAGCGGAGAGGGTATCACAGCCTCTACTCCGTATCCCTCAACCTTGTCGCCCGGCTTCTTCCCGTTTATCATAAGAGCCCGCCAAAGCTCTGGAGACGATGCTTTTGTCACTTTGTTCTTATCGCTGAATTGCGTGCAGTCAGGCCACGTAGATTTAGTTGGCAACTGCGTACAGAGCGGGCTGTAGCCGCGTTTGTCTGGTCTCAGAGAGATGCGCAGAGTCTTGGTTTCTGAGTACGAGACTCCGTTGTAGGGAATCGTGAACGTGATGGTGGAGGTCTCGCGAGGCGGCGTGGCGTTGACGAGCCAGTAATAATTTATTTCAGTCCACGTCAAATCTCCGTATCTAAGCTTGGCGGTGCACATGTACTGCGTCAGTGTCCACGGCCCGGGTTTCCAGTACTCCACCATGACTTTGTAGTTCAGGTCTTTTTCCCACTCCCCGCTGGTCAGGTACTCTGCCATGTATATCTGTGTGGCGTTGTAAAACGGCGTATTCCAAACCGTGACCTTCGGGGCGTCTGTAAAGAACGTATAGAATCGGTCAAAGCTAGCGCCCATGATGGGGCCGACAGCGCTGAAGTGGAAGGAGATTGAGACGTCTTGGCTTGTATCCACGTTGCCTCCCCACACCTTTGTACAGTTTACGTTTTCGACAGTGATCTGCGCCCATACAAGCGCCGTTAATGCCAGAATTAGGATTAGGCGCCACATGGAAAAAGGTGAGTCACCTCCGGAAAAACCTTAACCTTTGGTAAGGAAATTTGCGTATTGGTAGTAAAGAATAATCAATTAGGGAGACCGATTATAAGTGTTGGCGAAGACTGTGTTGGAGTTGGGGTATGTGGCGAGGGGGGAGTTAGTAGGGATGGTGTAGGAAGATTGATTACAGGTGTGTCAGTTCTTTGCGATCCAGATGACGTAGACGCTGTTTGCGCCGAGCATGAAAGTGGCAGTTTTAATGGGTAGTCTACGAGCAGAACATAAAGCGCCGCCACTGGCGCGACGACGTACAGCATAACGCTGTCGCTGGTGGCGTTGTAGACGAGGACGTGCTCGGCCTTGACGAGCTCCACAAACCCCGCGTCTGCGCCCACCCCGGGGTCTAGACCTACGGCAGGCGGCCTTCTCCACGCCGCGTAGTAGCCGTAGAGCCAGCTGTAGTACTGGGTGAGGTTGTGCGGCACTGCGGCGTAGACTTCAAGCCACGGCAGTTGGTCGAGGGAATGTCTAAGTTCAATCTCGCAGAGCACGGCAACCTCGCCCCGAGGAAGCGCTGTATATCTACATCTCGTCAAGTTTAGATAAATTTGGTAATCTACGTTGTCTTCAGCCTTCTCAAGCCTGTACCCCACCGGCAGGTATACCGGGAATGTCACCCACTGCCTTGTATCGTAGTCGTACGCTGTGGCGTTGGCCCTTACCACTCTCACCACGTCGACGAAGACGCGGAACCGCGACGTTGCATTCACTCTGGGAAACGAGGGGAGGTACTCTGCTATCCACTTCTTGGCGTAGTACAGCTGATCTGCCAAATTCACCGAAACGATGCTTGGCGTGTGTGCCGCGGCGTAGAGCACCACAAACACAACGACGGCGAGAGCTATCAAGCCGTACGCCAGCGACCACATGTCAACCGTCGACAAAAGGCTGTTTTGGCCCTAAAACGTCGCGGCCGAATTTCGGTGGGGAGCCTTCGCATGACGTGTATGCTATTCCATCGATCACCCAGAGGTACATAACTGAGCCACACGTGACGTTCTCCCCTATGCTCAGCGGCCTTCCTTCATCAATTCTGTAAGCCCATCCGTACCTCGCCACCTCCCTCGTGCCTAAGTAAAGTGCGGCGTAGTTGCCGTACTGCCGTATCCAGTACCCGCCCGTTAGCTTGAAGGCACAGTCGGAGCAGGCGGACACCGGCGAGGCGCCCTCCCTCACGGGAAACAGAGACGCTATTACCACCGCTACGAGCATCATGAGGCCCGCAAATATGAGGATATCTCTGAAGGCGATCATGGCGTCCCCGGACAGCTGTACTGCATAAGGAGCCACCTGCCTCTAGACATAAGCCCCACGGGGACGCAGTTTCTCTCCACCTTCGCGTCGAACGGCGGCGGGCACCAGAGGCTTGTGTAGGGGTCCGGCCCGACCCTCACTGAGGCGCGTGTATATCTGGTGCAGTTGTAGCCGCCGGGGTAGACCGTGAATACGGCTACAAGAGAGCCTGGCACTCCCATGGCTCTTCTAAAGGCCTCTGGGTCGCTTCCGGCGTACTCCACCGCGTAGAGGCGGCCTGTGTCGTTGTAGACGTAGATCCGCACCGTCGGCGCGTCTCTCCCAGGCGCTATCGGAGCTTCAACTATCTTCGAGGGGAGGAAGGGCTTAAGCGTCGCTATTGCCATTATAAATAGAGCCGCGAGCGCTGTTATGAAGACCACGCTGGCTATGAAGTCCTCCACAGAGGGGAAAAGAGAGAGGCGGGGAAAAACCTTACATTCTTCTTCTAAACACCACGGCCGTGGCCGCCGCCCCGGCGGCCGTGCCTGCCGCAGCGCCTATCCAGGTAGCGCGCGTCCAAGCCTCAAGCTGAGACGCTTGCTCGCTGAGCGTTTTGTTAAGCGCGGCGTTTAGCTGAGCCTTCAACGCCTGGTTCTCCGCCTCCAGCCGCGCCAGCAAGGCGGTTAAAGTGGCGTTGACAGACCGGAGGGCCTCCAGCTGAGACTTGTATGCGTCGACCCCCCCAAGCTTGATGCGTGTGGCGTTGAGCGCCTCCAATTGCACCCTCAGCCTCTGGTTCTCGGCGGAGAGCCGGGCCGTCTCGCCCCTCGCCTCGGCCAGAGACTCGTTGAGTCGAGCTGTGCCACTGTGGCGTTGGGCTGAGCCAGCTGGGCGGTCTTGTTCGCCAACTCGGCCTCCAGAACCCGCAACCTCTCTCTGTTCCTCTGGAGCTCCGCCATGACGGTCGTGTCGTTGCTTGGAATTCTGAAGATGGTCTTTGTCAAGAGGTCTAGATATCAGCCAGCTGGGACGCTGGTGAAGAAGTGGCCTTCTGGCGTCTCTACATCCACTCCTGTGGCGTTGACGATCTCCACATCACTGATTACTTCGTCTGGGAGTTTGTACCGCAGTAGCCTCAGCCAGTACCATCAGTTGCCGTATAGGCAGTAGACGTCGGAAAACCACACCTGGACGGTGGGGCTCAGTTCAATTATTTTTATGGGGGCGACCATGGCGGTGCCCTGCCTACATGTCTCCCGTATGTGGCACCCGACGAAGTCGACGACGAGGACTCCCAGCGGAGTCCTGGAGGGGTCGACAACCCTCACGCTGTACTGAAAAACGTAGATAGTAGCCGGCACGTATCTGCACTCATCGTTACAGACGTGTACGTAGTAGGTGCCTTTGAACCATATAGACTCAGGCCTAAACCACGTCACGTTAAGAAACGTCAAGTTCATAGGCACAGCATGCGGCGGAAACCACAGCAGATATTCGTGTCTAGTGTTGCTCATGCGGTAGTCGTAGGGGCCCACGCTGATCAACGATGTGGCTGCCGCGGCGACGGCCAGCATTAGCAACGCCAGCAGAACGGTTTTTTGGGCGTCATGCTAACAGAGTTTGAGGAATTTAAAAAGAGTCGAATTGTTGTTTACTCCTCTGCCTTCTTCTTCCTGTATATGACGAGGGCAATGATCACTCCGGCTAGGGCGGCTGGCAGTATGTATATCAGCGGGTCGATCCCCGTCTCCTCGCCGCCCGTCGGCTGGACAGCCAGCTGTGCCTTCAAGGATGACAGCTGGGCGTTTAGGCGGGCTAGGGTCTCGTTCATAGAGGCCAGTTTGGCTTTCAGCTGGTCGTTCTCGGCGGCGAGTTGAGCCAGCTGAGCCTTGAGCAGGTCGTTCTCGGCCTGGGCGGCCCGTAGGTTGGCCTGCAATGCCGCCACCACGGACTCTCTCCGCCTCAAGGCCTCCTCCAAAGCCCGCCTCTGCGCGTCTAGGGCCGCCACCTGGGCCTCCAGCTCGGCGATTAGCGAGGCGGCTTGGCTCGCGTTGGCCTTGCTCTTATCCAGCTCGGCCTTGAGGGCCTTGAGCTGTGCCGAGAGGCTGTCGACGTATGCCAAGAGAGTTAGGTTGGCGCCTGGCACCATAAAGACGGTCTTTGTCGCCGGGTCTAGGTACCAGCCTGCTGGGATGTAGTTTGTGAACGTCCCTACAGGCGTTACTGCGGTGGCGTTGGTGGCGTTGACGAACTGGACGTAGCCGCTGTAGGCGGCGAAGCGGAGCGGGAGCCACCTCAGCCAAAGCCACTGCGTCCCGTCTGAGGAGCAGTACACGTCGGCGAGCCAGAGTTGCTGGTTGTCTGATATTTGCGTGGCGTTCAACACGTCCACGGCGACGTATTTACACTGCGCGTAGAGGTACTGCATAATTGCCTGCGTCTCGGCCGCGGCGCCGTTGTAGGAGAGGCCAGCCTGCACGATGTAGATCATGCTGTTGTTTACATACGTGGTGAAGTGGGTGGCGTTCAGGGGATACGCCTGCACCAGCGCCACATGCGGCGGAATCCAGCCCACGTACGCCAACGCAGAGGCCGCCAGCATCAGAGACGCCAGCCACACCCACCTCGTGCCCCACGTTGACATGCTCTTCTGGCAAACGCGCGAGGAAAAACCTTACGAGGAGGCGCCACCGGAGAGTTGCAGAGAGGAGGGGAGGTACAGAGGAAAGAGGGGAGGAGGGGAAAAGCGGGTGTTTTTGTTTACGCTATTCCAACCGTGACCACCCCCTTGGCGATCTGAACCGTCTTGCCAGTCTGCGCGTCTACGGCGTATATGACGTAGGTGTACTGGGTTCCGGGCTGTAGCGCTGCCACGTTGAATCTACAGGTGGCCGACTGGCCAGCTACCAGGGGCGGATTTATGGCGTTGGACTGGACGCCAGTCTGAACGGCTCCGTTCCGGGCCACTGTACACGTGCCAGCGACCGGGTTGCCCAGTTGCTGGCCAGATGCGGCGTAGGCAAGCATCACGCCACTTAGCTGTCCGTTAAGCACCTCTATCGTCACGTCGAAGCCCGCCCTGTCCGCCGTGGCTATGGCGTTGGCCCTCAGCGCCTGGGCCGCGGACTTGCCCATGCCTTGGAACGTCAACAAGCCAATCACCCCCACTATTATGAACGCCGCAGCTATCAGCAGGCCTTCAACTGTGGTTAGACCTCTCATCTTCTTGGTTTTGTTTTTGGGCATGAACCTGTGGAGGGCCGGGCCGGAAAAACCCTACGTCCGATTTGTTACAGCAAAATGGCCAGCGCCTGCTGTAGGGCGACGCCGACGATGCCTCCTAGGAGAGCCGACTTGTGTATTCCCTCTGGAACCATAAAGACTGTGACGTAGCTCGCGGCTATTAGGGACATGGCTGTAGTGAGGATGATCTTGACTTCCCCATACGGCGGCGGGGTGAGCAGAGGCATGTAGCTGAGCTCCGCCGACGACAGCTGCTTCGCGGCTGAGGAGACGGCGAAGGCCACTACCACGACGGCCGCAATGAAGAGGGTGAAGTAGGCCGCGGCCTGCCTAGCCATCTTTTTGATCGTCGACGTCTCGATGTCGATTATGGTCTGTATGTACTCCACGGCTTTGACTGCGGCGGCGCCTCCGGCCTCCACTATGGCGCGGTGCATGGCCTTGGCCAGGACGAAGTATCTAGAGGGTATGAAGTAGCCGTAGGCGATTTTGGCGGCTACTCTGTACCGCCCAATGAGGCGGCCTAGGATTAAGTCGGGCGGGGCGCCCTCCTTAAGCATTGCCGCGGCCGACCTCAGCATGGGTGGCACCTCACGCCTAATGCCAAACCACCAGAGGCGGTCTTTAATGTACAACCAGAGGTACGCAACGGCGCCGAATGCGACGAAGGCCGCCGGGGCGTTGAACAAGCCGACTACAGCGGCGGCCAGGCCCAGCGGGATAGACCACTCATACGTCCTCCGCAGACTCACGTCGAAGGGGGAGGCCGCCAGCGCTACGGCGGCCATGGCTGCGGTCATGCCGAAGATGAGGGCTAGGAGGATGGCGGGGTCTACGTCGAAGACCCCGACGGCCCAGAGGAAAAGGAGGAACAGGGGGAGCAGGAACAACGCCCCCAGCGACGAGGTGATTGATTCATACAGCCTCGCCTTGGCCTCTGTCTTAGCCACGGCGATGGCTTTCATAGACTCTAGGAAGGAGTGGACGAGGATTTGCCTCTCCACGCCGGCCTCCTCCTGGGCAAGGGCGAAGCCGAACTGCCTGGCGGACTCCTCCTTGTCCTCGATGAACTGAGTGGAGGGCGTGGGCATGAGCGACGCCACGAAGAGTCTCCTAGACTCGACTTCGTCTAGCTCGGCCGTGTTGAAGGAGGCGTGTTTAAGCGCCTCGTTGCCCGACGTCACGCCGATATACGTGGCGAATATGGGCGCCGCCGATATGTAGAAATCCTCCCTCCTCATGCCGGATGAAAGGAGACGAGGGGAAAAATCCTGCCAGCCGCTGAGGGCAGAGGAAACGTCGTCTTAGACCGCGGCCGGCCTCCTCACCCACGTCTAGCCAGCCTCCGCCTCGGCGGCTGAAGACGCTGTTTTAAACTGCGTTAGATCCAGTTGTTTAAGACTTCTCTTATGTGGGCCAGCTTTCCGGCTTTTTCGACGGCGGCAGGTATCTCCTTCACGGCCTGGGCTGGGAAGGCGCCGGCCGCCACGCGCTTTATGACGTAGTCCACGGCCATGTCTAGATGCCGCGAGAGGTCGATATGCCGCGCCGCGAGTCGCCAATCCTCGGCCTCTAGCCATATGCCGTGTTTCGCCAGCTTCACCACAGCCTTGAGGAACTTCTTCTCGCCGACTCCCAGCTCTTTTGCCAACTCCTCGAGCCACCTCGCCGTGGATAGAGTGAAGCCGTGCCTAAGGGCCAGCTTCTCCAGCTTGCTCATGGGCTCAGCCCGAGGAGCTTCAAGGCGAGCTTCACGTAGGGGTCATCTCTGCTTTGAAGCGCCTTTACTAAAACCTCCCTAGGAAGCGACGGTATCACTTTCTCCGCCACTTCAGACGGCATCTCCACAAGCGCCTTGACGAGGCAGTCTTGCCAGCTCTCCCGCCCAGCGTCGGGTCTCCCCCCGCCGCCTACCTCTCCGTCTTGTTCTAACACCTCGGCAAGCGACTTCTTCTTCAACATAGACGGCAATATATACCACCCGAAAAAACCTTAAATGTACCCAAAGCGCCTGGCCTCTTCGTAGAGGTACTCTCTAAAGTCCAGCCGACCCTGCCAGACCGTCTCTACGACCGTCCTCCTGGCGGCCGCCGGGTCCTCCACCTCCGAGGCCTTTATCAACGCCTCCATCCTCAGAGAAAGCTCTTTCTTCAAGTCGTTGTCGTACATGTCTCTCACATAAGACGCAACTCTAGCCGCAAGCTCAGAAGGCTCGGCCACGTCGACCTCTCTGCCTTTGGCCACCACCGCCTTCACCTCCTTGACGAAGCGCGTCCCTCCCACGGCGGAGAGCTGAATTACAAGAGTCCCGTCCAGCCCCTCCGGCGGCGCCTCGGCCTCTTTAATGCGCAGAACAGCGTCGCCGACGGTGTCGGCGTGCATCGTCGTAAGAGCCCCGTGTCCAGTCAGCTTGTAGTTCACAAGCGTCATAAGCTCCTGCGGCGTCCTGGCCTCCGCCAGCGCCACCAGCGTGTGCATAGTGCCGTAGCGCAGAGCTTGGTCCAGAGCCATCCACAGCTTGTCCTCAGAGGGGACGGAGAGGTGGAGCATCTGCCCCTCAAGGGGGGCCCAGATCTCCCGGGCGCCCCGCTCCACCACCACTACTTGAAACCAAGGCGGGGTGAGGTAGAGCAACTGATTCAGTTGCGTGGTCTTGCCCGTGCCCATGCCTCCTGAAAACACCACAGAGCCCCGCGTCTCGAGGACGAGAGAGGCGAAGGCAAGGACTTCAAGCCCCTCTGGGCTGTACGGCTCAGCCTTAGCCTCGCCGACATGTTTAGGCTTCGTCAGATACGGCCTCAACAACGACCTAGAGGGCTTGGGGTACGCCGACGCCTTTCTTATGTTCACATTGAACTCGAGAAGGTCCGCGGCTATTCTAGCCTTGTAGATCTGGTCCTCTCGCGTAAGCATAGGCCTGTCCATGGTCAACGACGGCAACAACTGCTTAACAACCACATACATAAGCGGCTCTGGGATGACGATGTTTGTGGGCAGGCGGAGTTCGTTCCTCACCGCCACGACGCGTCTGTACCGCCCCAGCTCCACCATCTGGAACTTGATGTAGTCCAGCTGCTCCTTCAGGTTCTTCGGTATGAATGTGTACTTGGCGGCGGGCGCCACGGGCTGGGGGATGACGATTTCGGTGAGCATGGAGTCTCGCATCAACGCCTCAAGCGCCCCGTAGCCCATGTACTCCCTAGCCCCAGACCACCTATCCAGGAGGTAGTGAACCACATCTCTGTATTCTCTGTAGAGAGACCAGATGGCCTTATCTCTGAGACCTTCTGCCACTGATTTTACCAGCTTGGGGTACTCCCTCTCGTCTGGGGGAACTGCCCCCCGGAACATAATCAACAGCAACGCCGTCTGTAGGTCGTCTGGGAGCTCTGGGTCTATGACGACGTACATGAGGTCTTCTGTTATGCATACGTCCGTCCTCACGCCTCTGTCCACTATGACGCCCTCTTTCCTAAGGACACAACGCGACTTGAGGACGGCGTCTGCGTGGGCGTAGATCATGCCACCTTCAGGCGGTATACAAGCTGGTCTACAGCCTTCCTGTTTTCGCGGTCTCTCAACACGCTGTCGGCCACGGACTCGCCGTAGTAGTCCTTGATGGAGACGCGTTTAAGCACAACAGGCGCTATCTTCCTAGCCATCTTCACCTCGTCTTTCTCCACTAGGTTTACCACCACCAGGCTGGCGTATGCCATGTATCTTCTGTACTGCTCAGCCTTGACGTCGGATATGCGGGAGATGAGGCGGCGGTCTGTCATAAACATGTTATAAACGCCGTGTTTCTGCAACCTGGAAAGAAGCTCCGTCCTCAAGGCGGCCGTCGTGTCTATAATCACTGTGTCCGCCGGCATCCTCAGCCGCTGGACGAACTTCGGCAGGTACTCAACCCACTCCATCAACGCCTCAGCGAAGTCCCCCGCCACGTCCTCCCCCATCCTTTGATAAAGCTCGAAGGCCTCGTACCCCGGCACAAGATATAACATGGGGGTGATCTTGTGGACGTAAGGCGCGTCGCCCTTAAGAAAAGGCGCCAGCCAGCCCGGCTTCCGAGGCGCTCTAAAGAGTTGCGAGAGGTCCGCCTTCTCCCAGTCCATGTCGATAAGAAGCGTGTAGCCCTTGGCGACGCCCAACACGCTCGCCAGAGTCGTCTTCCCAACCCCCCCGTCGAGGGAGGTCACTAACGCGATCTTCAGCGGCCGCATAACGCCTCGGCGATTCTCTTGTATACATACTCCGCGGCGGCCCTCCTAAGGCCTTCGCCGTCCGCCACAGGCCCCACAAGCCTCTTAAGCTCTGCAAGGACGTTAGAGGCGGTCTTTATGTCTGAAAGCTCGGCAAGACGCAGAAGAGACGGCCTGACCTTGACCCCCCGTCCTCTTATGTTCATAAGCGCAAGCCTAGCCGCTATGCACACGTCCTTGTGGGACCGGTAGAACTCGACGTCTCTACACGCCCTCTCCACCTCCCTCAGCAGAGCCGCAGTTGAGGCGTCAAACATAACACCCCCTAAGCCGCTCCGGGTCTTCGACAATCTTCTTCACTATTTCGACGAAGCCGGCGTCTAGCTCAATCTTCTCTCTTAGAATCTTCACCAGCTCCTCCAAAAGCCACGTCTGCGGCCTCGGCGGCGGCTCTGCCTCCCTCTGCCTCAGCTGCCTGGCGGATGCGGCTACCAGCTTGCTTACGACGACAACGGGGTCTTCACAGACGATGGGGTATTCGTCGCAGAGACCTGCGAATCTGATCAGCTCGGGGTTTATTTGAAAGAGGGGCACTTTGTCCACCCCCGTGGCGAAGTCGATAAGCGTCTTCACCGCTTGCCTCGCCTCTGACTTGGCGAATCTCCGCATGAAGGTGGCCATGGGACACTTGGACAAACCGGGCTTCACCCTGCCGTACACCACGTTCAGTCCGCCCTCCAGCGCCGCGACGATGTAGACAACCACGAGGTCACCCTCTCCGCAGTAGGCAGACGCCTCCTCAGGCTCCGCCATGTATACCTCCTTCAAGAGATATACTCCGCCGGGGGGCGGCCCCCACTGCATCCTCCAGCCCTCGCCGAGCCGCGCCTCCACCTCTCTGAGCACCGACGCCATGGCCCTACGACGGTACGTACAAGACTTCGGCGGCTGACTTTTTTGTACGGAGCGCTGTTTCGTACATACGGCCGAGGGCCGCGTCTATGTGGGGCATCCTCCCCGTGTCGAGCCAGTAGAGCCACTCCGCCAATGCCCTGTTTCGCCTATCTCTCCACCTAGTCCAAGCCACCCATGCGTAGCCGCGGCTTTGCGCCACCTCTCTAAGCCACGCCGGAAACGCCTCTCTAAACACCTCAAGAGGCTTGCTCCGCGGCACCGCAGACACCCACTTGAAGAGAGAGGAAGCCCTGTTCCTCCACACGTAGTTAACCTCTCTGCTCAACGAAGCCAGGAGGAAGCAGGGCGAGATTTGGATGCGGAGGCCTAGCTGTTCTTCGTTGGGCACGTAGGGCCACCTAGCCCTGGCGCCAGGATCCACGTAGCCACCTTCCGCAAAGAGCCTCCACTCCTCGCGGAAAGGTCCGCCAAAGACGAGACCTCTAACCGCTATACCAGCCACGCCAGGGTTGTCGAGGATGTACCGCACCACCTGGTCTAAGTCGCCAGCGACGTGCTTTAGACGTCGTATCAGCTCATTTACGAAGTCTTCTCCCAGGAGGAGCCGCCAGTCCTCAGGCTCGCCGTGGAGAAATATACAGGGATCCGTCTTAGGCTTCAACACGTATGTATAGGGTCCTTTTAAGCAGATTAAAGCGAGTGTCTCCGGCCGAGATTTGAACCCGGGACACGGGTTGATCTATCTGTGTCGAAGATTAACGTTGAGCGAAAGATGAAGAAATGGTAGCCCGGCCGGGATTCGAACCCGGGCCACGGGGTTTCTCCCCTCCCGGTCCAAAGTTACGGGTCCCAACGGACTCCCCGCATCCCAAGCCGGGTTTTCCTTTGGCCGCTAGACGACCGGGCTCGTACTTGTTTTTCCACCGGGATTTAAGTCTTTTTGGTCTCACTAACGGCACGGCCGGGAGAAGATTTATATATCAGGTACTTAAAGGTATATATGGAACCTCTGATCTCTATAACCGTATCTACGCAACAAGTGGCTGAGCATCTCTACCGACGGATCGTCGGCGAGATGAAAGCCAGCGGCCGACATGTCGCGGTCTATATAGAAGGCAACACGATCCGCATCCCCTACGTAGCTGGCATAGAGGAGGTTATATGGCGCGTTGTCAAGAGCTCTCCTCTTGTGGCGTTTTCTAGCATAGATTTAAAGTAGTGAAGGAACAGTTTTGTGCCTGTTGTAAGCAAGCCCTGCATTTTCGCCGGGTCTTGCCCAGGGGATCTGGGGGATACCGAGGTCTTGTGGTTCGGCAGACAGCTCTGCGTCTCAAAAGCATCAAATATAATCAAGGTATTCGGCGCCTTGGAGACCGCATTAAGTTATATAAATACTGCAGCTATTGGGTGCAAGAGACAGAAAAAATGCTTAACGAGAGCATACTGGGTCCTTTTTAATCTTGGTTTCTACCTCTCCACGGGACAAGACAGCTACTACAACACAAGTCTTCACCTCATGCGGAAGGCCCTGAAGTGTCTCTACCCTCTTCTCGCCGATACTACGCTGGGGTGGGTAATCTGCCTCGACAGATGTTGCGCCTTAATAAACACCGCACGGGTGTGGGTCAGATGGGCGGAAAGAAGACTGGCGGCAGTTGAGGAAGGTAGAGAGGTTATCTTAATACTTAACCACCTCGGAAACTTGTTGTTTGAACTCATGAGAACTAATAAACACGGGGTAAAAACACAAGATAAATACATAGTTACGTCTCCGCGGCCACTTAAACCCAGCATACCAAGTTGGTGGGATGAAAAGATTTAAAGCCATGAAGATCAATCGGCGGGGCCGGTAGTCTAGCGGAAGGATGCCCAGCCGCGTGGCCCGAGGCCCGCGGCGCATACGCCTTGCACGCGGGTGAACCCGGGTTCGGGGGAGAACCCGCCTAAAAATCCCGGCCGGTCCACCACTGAGCTCTCCTCGTAGTGCCTGGACGTGTGAATCAATCCGACGTGCTGATTTCGTACGGCCACTGAGTTCGACGCCTTCGATTCGGCCCGGCTCTCTCCGTACTTTCTTCGGCTGGGCACGAATTCCGCCGAGCCCGCCTGATCTTCCTCGAAGCAGGCGGCGGTGGTGTGGTTTAAAAAAGGCGCCCAGTAACAGCGCGTCAACGGCTTTTCAGGCCTAACCACCGGCGTGGTTTGACGTGTCGGTCTTGATGTCTTAACTCTTGTATAGGCGTACGGCGGTGGGCCTCCGCGATGCTGGACGTTGGGCCGTCACCAGCTCAGCGCGCGGCGCCACGTGGAGAAAGAAGCCAACCCCAAAGCCGGCGGGTGCTTCATGTGGCCCCAAGACGCAGTTTCTCTTGATGCTGGGTCGTGGTAATCGCTCCCTTATATAGGTGGGAGGACTAGGTTTAGCGCCAGTATTGTCAGTATGACGGCTACTGAGATCGCTATGGCTACCCGGGGTGTGAATTTTATTCGTTCTAGCTCGCCTTCTTCGCTGAATTTTATTAGGCCTGCCGCGACGAAGGGGTTAAGGCCTTCGTATTTCCTTCTACGTGCCATATGTGTCTTAACTTGGGGGTTTAAAAACTTCAGCCCATGCGAGTGTCTTCATGTTCTGTCCATCGGGGTTGTTCATCACTTATATACTTATGGATGCTGTGGATATATGTATTGGCTCGCCGTTGTTGCGGGGCTTTTAGGGGGTCTTCTCGGCCCTTTGATCGGCGTCGGCGGCGGGGGAATTATTGTGCCTATACTGAACATTTCTGGGTCTCCGTTTCAAGCGGCCGCGGCGGCTAGCCTCTTTTCTATTGTGGTCACCGCCGTCACCTCCATTTACAATTACCGGAGGCTGATCGACTTCAATATGCTTGGAAGATATGCCGCGGTCTCGCTCTCCGCCGCTGTGGCAAGCGCTTTTCTCTCGGTGAGGTATTCGGGCACGTGGATCAAGCTGGCGTACGGGATCTACCTAATTGCCGTAGGTATTGTGTTGTTGAAAAACGTGAGGCCCCGCAGGCAACTGCCGTGGCTTGGGTATCTCCTGATCTTGATAGGGGGTTTAGCCTCGTCGCTTTTTGGGATCGGGGGAGGCACCATCTTCGTGCCGGCGTTGATACTGGTGACCGGCCTAGACGCCAAGGTAGCGGTTGCCATGAGCATGGGCATAATATTCCCCACGGCGCTGGCCTCCACGGCCACATACGCCGCGCTCGGCGTGTTGGACCTGCCGCTGGCTTTCTCCACAGCCGTGGGGAGCTTCGCCGGCTCCTACGTATCGAGTAGGTACATAATGCCACGGATCGGGTCCAGCTCGGTGAAAAAACTCTTCACGACCTACGTGTTTGCAGTGGGGTTCTACTACCTGTGGGCTTATCTCGTCTCGACCTGATCTATGGATTCTGGACGCGTCACGTCGGGGCTTGAGGTGCCTGCGCCGAGTTGCTCAGCCTCTCTATACGCCTCTCTGGGTTACGCGCGCTGAGCCAGATCGCCGCGGCGCATAAGCTCCCTCGACCTGTGTAGACGGGAGGCGGCTGAGGGACGCCGTTTGACGGCGACAGCGGCGTGCTCCCCCAGCGGGCTCCCGAAGTACGGCGGCATCTACAGGTTTCCTTGTTATTCGCCTAGATCCCTTGAGCGTGGTCTTTTCGTAGGCCGCCGTGTCTGCGCCGGGAGTCTTGTCGCTTTGAGAGGCCTAGCCGGGGCTAGCGCCGGCGCCTCGACTCGCCGTGGGGCGTCGGAGGGGCACCTGACGTTGCGGTTGTCGATATGGTTGCGGCTTGCCGCGGCTATAGCAGCGGCGGCTGTAGTTCGTAGTTGATTATTACGTGGATTTTAGCCTTGTGGTCGGCGGTTTTTAGCTTCTCTACGAATTCCGCTGCTGTGCCTAGGTCTGGGAAGGCCACGGCGTAGAAGCCCGCGGCGTATGCGAAGCATCTGAAGAATTTGCGAGTGGCGTATGCGCCTAGGGGGGCTCTGGTCTTCACCGCCAAGGCCGTGATGCCTGCCCTACTTAGATTAACCCTGTATGTGAAGTTGGTGTTTCTCCTAGCCCAAGACACGAGCCTACGCGCCTTGGTGCGAGGTATGTCTAACTCTCTGGCCAACTCGGTGGAGGATACTAATGGATTTTTCAGGAAGAGTTTGAGGGTTCTTCTTTGGAGTTCAGTAAGCGGCTTGGGCTTCAAGCCGGGGACAAACCACGGCCTTCCGTATCTCTCCTTGAGGCTCCTCAGCTCCTCCTCAGACTTAAAGGGCAAGGCGAAGATGTGGACCCCCTCCAAGGTTTCGAACTTCAGTACAGCGTCTTGGCTTATCCGCGTGGCGCTTTGAAAAAATGCGTAGTAAAGACCTGCGTGGTCGGGCCTGATGTAGAGCATAGGCGGGCCGAGCACCCCCGCCTCTCTCAGCCTCTTGAGCGTGTACCAGATCAACTGCCGGGAGACGCCGAGTTTCTTCGCGATGGAGCTGGGCGTGGCCCAGCTTTCCGTCATCAACATGGTGAGGACGGACCTCTCGTCGTATGTTAAATACTCCATGGCATCTCTCCGCGGAGCTCTTTTAAATGTTTCTTCGCGGCTCTACGCTTTATCTTTTGTAATAAATCATTTGACCAGTTGATTTAGCTGGCGATCCAGCCCGCCGCCGTGAGGGCTGTGGTAATTGGGGGAGGATTTGGAGGATTAGCAACGGCGGCTTTTCTAGCCAAGAAGGGGTTCGACGTGGTTTTAGTGGAGAAGGGATGCCGTCTGGGGGGCAGGTCGGCTTTGGTTGAGCTGGGGGGCTACAGGGCTGAGATAGGCCCCACGTGGTATCTGATGGACGACGTGATAGATAAGGTGTTTCAGGAGCTCGGCGGCCGCCGTTACCGAGTTGTCGACCTTGCGCCGAGTATGGCGTTTGTAGATAGGCGGCTCGGCAGTGTCGAGGTGGGTAAGGACCTGCCTCAGCGTCTTGAGGAGCTGGAACGGGGGGCCGGGGATAGATTTGTGGAGATGATGAAAGAAGCCGCGCGGCTCTACAGCGCTGTGGTGGACCACATGCTGTTTAAGAAGTACGACAGCTGGCTCGACCTCTTGCCGGTTGCCAAATCGGGCCTCGGGTTGGCTAGGTACATGCGGAGCTTTGAGAGCTACGTCAACGCCCGGTTTAAACACCCCTTGATCAGGAGGTTGCTGGAATACGACGGCATGTTCGTGGGCAGTCCGCCGTGGGAGCTCCCCGCGCTGTACGGCCTGCTCCTCAACTACTCCGTCTTCGTGAGGGGGGTAAAGGCGCCTGTGGGCGGCTTCGGCGCCGTCGCGGAGAACTTAGCGGAGATAGGGGCCCGGCACGGCGCGCAACTGAAGACATGCACCGCCGCTAAGAGGATCGAGGTGGGGTCCGGCCGGGTCCTCGGCGTCCACACGCAGGATGGCTTCCTCAAGGCGGACGTGGTGGTGGCTAACGCAGACTACAAGCTCGTGGAGGACATGTTGCCCCCTCGTTACCGGAGCTACGACGAGGACTACTGGCGCGGATTGAAGATGGCTCCGTCGGCCTACATGGCTGTTCTTGCGGGCGACAGGTGGGAGGGGCCTCCCCACGTGGTCTACATATCCAGCTGGGAGGAGCATCTCAACGCCTTGGTGGGCCGCGGCGAGATGCCGGACTTGCCCTCTTTCTACATCCACGTGCCTTCTGTCGTCGAGGAAGGCTGGGCCCCGCCCGGCAGATCCAGCATGTTTCTCCTGGTGCCGTCGCCCCCCGGCGCGGAGTACTGGCCCAGGGGCCTCGCGGAGAGGCTCGCCGCCATGGCCGTGGGAGGCGACGTGAAGGCGCTTGTGGAGTACCCCAGCAGTTTCTTCTGCCAGCGCTACGGGGCGTACCGATGCACAGCGTTGGGGCCGAGGCACACGCTACGCCAGACGGCGCTGGGCAGGCCCTTGATGAGAAGCAAGAAGGTGGAGGGGCTGTTCTACGTGGGCCAGTACACCCACCCCGGGATAGGCGTCCCCTCGGTGCTTGCCTCGGCATACGTGCTGAGTAAGTACTATGTCTAGTCTCCACTACTCGTTCTTCAGAAAAGGCAGGAACTTCTTCTACTCAAGCGCCTTGTTCCCCAGCGCCGTCAGAGACGAGGTGGCGGTGCTCTACTCCTTTGTGAGATACGTGGACGATCTAGTGGACAGGGCCGAGCCGCTTGTGGAGGACTTCTACCGCGCCTACAGGCTCTTGGAGAGGTCGTTAGACGGCGCCGTAAGCCCCCCGGTCCTCGGCGAGTTCGCCAAGCTGGCGAGGCGGCGGGGCTTTGAGAGGAGCTGGATAGAGGCGTTTATGGAGGCCATGGAGATGGACCTCTACAAGAGGAGGTATGCAACCTTCAGCGAGTTGCTCCACTATACATACGGCTCGGCAGAGGTCATAGGGCTCTTCATGGCCAAGATAATGAGCCTGCCCCCCGCCTCCTACCCATACGCCAGGTTGCTGGGCAGGGCGTACCAGCTCATAAACATGATCAGAGACGTCGGCGAAGACCTCGCCCTAGGCCGCATCTACATACCGGCCGAGGACATGGCGAAGTTCGGGGCGAGGGGGGTCGAGCCCACCGAGGAGTTCGCCCAAGTTATTAGATACGAGCTCGCTAGGTATCTACAGACCCAGAAGGCCGCCGAGGAGGGCTATAGATACATCCCCCGGAGGCTCCTGCCAGCCATAAAGACGGCCTCAGACCTCTACAAGAGGACCGCCATGTTGATATGGCGGAGGCCCCTAGTCGTGCTCAACCGCAAGGTCAAGCCGCGCTTCGGCGAGGTGTTGCTACTCTACGTAAAAAACGTGGTGTCGATATGAACCCCCGCTACGCCGTCTACAGAATCCTCGTCCACAGCCGCCCCAGGTTCTGGCTGTACACAGCCGGCCCCTTCTTGGTAGGCTACGGCGCAGGGGCTACCGCGCTCGGCCAATTCGCCGAGCCGCTGTTTATATACGGCATAATCTACTTCATGTTATTCGCCAACCTGTACCTTTACGGTGTCAACGACCTCTTCGACCTAGATACCGACCTCCTAAATTCCAAGAAGGCTGGGCCGGAGCGCTCAGCCGCCGGCGCCACGCGACTTCTAGCCGCCTCCGCCGCCGCCTCCGCCTTAGCCGCCGTGCCGCTGGCGGTCGACCCCACCGCCGCCGTGCTGACGGCCCTTTACCTCATCCTATCCACTGCCTACAGCACGCCGCCCCTCCGCTTGAAGGCGAGACCCCTCCTGGACTCATACAGCAACTGGCTCTACATAGTGCCCGCCGCACTTGGGTACTACATGTCCTCGGGCAACCTCCTGCCCGCCTGGGTCTGGGCGGCTGGCGTGGCGTGGACGGCTGGTATGCACGCCTTGTCGGCGGTGCCCGACATAGAGGCGGACAGGAAAGCCGGCGTCAAGACAGTCGCCGTGACCCTGGGGCCCCGCGGGGCCATGTTATTCGTCGTGGCAAACTGGGCGACCACCGCAGTCGTACTAACAGCCCGCGACCCCCTCCTAGCCCCCTCCCTCCTCTACCCCGCCGTCGCGTTGTACCTAGCGCTGAGACCCCACCTAGTCCCCACTTGGTACTGGCGGTTTCCCTACATCAACGCGGCCGTGGGCGCCCTGGCCTTCCTCTACGCCACGAGACACTTATGGACTGGTTACTTGTAATAGCCCCCCTCCTTGCGGAGATCCGCAACGTCAAGAAGCTAGCGGGCAGATTGCCCACCTGTGTGTACATACCAGCGCGCGGCCGCGAACAACCGCTTAGCCACACCTCTAGATATGCCGTGGTGGTGAGAGACGCCGATGACGAATGCGCAGAGGACAACTGCATCAAGGTACCGACGACTGGGAAAAGCGCCGCGTTGGAGTACATAGTTAACAACGCCAATTGTGAATACGTGGCTATGTTCGACTCAGATGTGTACTTCACCCCTACAGACGCTGAGCGCCTCGCCGCCGCGGCGGGACACGACGGCGTAGCCACCAGCTACCGCCTCGTCGTGGGGAGGGGCTTCTGGGGATGGGTGGCCGCCGCGGCCAGCGACTTCGGCTTCGTCATAATGGCGCTCTACAGGTTCGTCTGGGGAGGAGCCGTCGCAGGGAGAAAGGAGACTCTGGCCAGGGTGATGCGCGGCGTCTCTAACGCCGTCAGCGACGACATGTACGCCACCGCCAGAGCCAAGGCCCTAGGCGTCCCCATACGCTTCATATACCTAAGGTTAATAAGCCCCCCACCGGCAGACAGCCCACGTACCGTATTTAAATGGATTCAGAGACAGTACGCCATGGCCGCCAAGTTAGGCCCGCCCGCAGTCAAGGTAGGCTTAGCTGCTCTCGCCATCTGGCTAGCCACCTGGGCTCTCTATCCCCACACACTCTTCATATACGCCGTCGCGGGCTACATTCGCAGAAAAGCCCTAGGCGTCCCGGCCACGCTCCTGTACATACCCGCCGCCGCCGTGGCATACGTGTACACCCTAGCCGCCGTGGTGCTGGGATTCCTCACGAGTGAAGTCGAGTGGCGAGGACGCGTTGTGAAGCTCAACGCAACACCCCCCGGAAAGGCCCCAGCCCGGCGTGAGGCCATCCCGTGAGGCCCAAGCAAGAGGGTTTAAGATATCCAGCTACCTAAGAAACGCCGATTCAAGCACCACCTCAAACCCGAACAGCCCATCAAAAGCGCTCACGGCTATCCACGGCCCACCCACCGCTCCCCCAGCTCCGCTCCGCGCGGAGCCGCCGCTGATACCGATCCGCGCAACGGGCGCGACGACCCTCAGCATGCGTTGCGTCACCCACCTCTTCGCGCTGGCATGTCTGCGACACGCGGATGCGCTGGGTCGCGTCGGGGGCATGTGTCGTTGAACACAGAGCTCTCCGCGGAGCCCCGCGCTGAAATGTCCTACGGAGTTACCTTGCCTTGGCCTGACTTTAGGTTCTCAAGGGCTGTCTTCACCCACTGGAACCAGTCTGTAAAGGACTTGTCACGGCCCGGCGTGAAGGGCTCATACGCCACGTAGGTTGTGTCGTTTCGGAATATCGCTACGTATATGGGAGGGGTCTGGAAGACGGGTCTCGTCCCGAGCGGCTGGTACGAGCCGTATGCCTCTGCGGTCATGTTGGCGAGTCTCCATGCCTGGTCGATCTTGGGTGATGTGGCTGTGCCGCTTACAACTTTGCCTTGTAGGTAGTCGCCGAGCGTGAGCTGGCCGTTGTAGAGCAGGGCGAGGTAGCTCCTTGTGGCGTTGTCCGTGGCCCAGGGGGCTAAATACACCGTGTAGCCCTCCGCGGCTTTGAGCAACTGGCTTAAGACGGCGAGTAGCTCCGTGCGGTATGTGGCGTTGAGCTGGTCGCGGTAGCCCACCACCACCACGCCCTGCGGCCCCCTCTGCACCAGTATGCCGGCTGAGGAGGCCTCGGCCAGGATTGCGTTTCTCTTGTTGGGGTCTTCCCAGTAGGGCTTGTACGCCGGCCCTTTTCCGTAGGCCCCCGCGGCTACTGTGGCGAGGAGCAGGCCGGCCGTCGCGGCGAGGGCTATGGCGAAGATGAGCCAGTTGTTCATCGCCGTGAGTTTGGACCCCCCTTTTAAATTTGTCGTCAAAATTTATAAAGCGTTGCGGGTGCGACGGCGTCGTGGGTCTCTCGTTTTGGCTTAGGGGAAACGTAGGCGCCATGATAATATCTTGGTTTCTATTCGCTATATCAGGCTCCCTGACCTTTCCCTACCTCTCTAAGTATCTGGAGATGTTGGGGGCTTCCGAAATCGAGATCGGCACAGTGAGGGCCTTGGGTTCCCTCGCCGTCTTGGTCACAATTCTGCCGGGCGGCGTCTTGACTGATGTAATCGGGAGGAAGAGGTCTATCGTCATCGGGACTTGGGGAATAGCCGTCGTCCAGTTTCTCTACGCTGTTGTGCAGGACTGGAGGCAGTTCGCCGTGGTTTACGTGGTGGATTGGGCTCTCCACTTCTACCAGCCCGCCCTCACGGCAATCTTGCTGGATTCTCTTCCGCCAGAGAAAAGAGGCGGCGGCATGATGCTCACGGCGGTCCTCCCCCAAGTCCCTTGGCTCTTTCTGCCACCTGTCGGAGGCTATCTGCTGGATCACCTAGGTCTGCTGGGTATGCGTCTCTCCTTTGTGATATCTGGTCTCATATCGGTCTCCGTGGCGTTGCTCAGGATGCGGGCTCTTCAAGAGACCATAATGGTGAAACCTGTAGACAGGAGAAAGCTGGCTAGAGAGGTCCTCCATTCTTACTTCTTCTGGAGGGGTCTGTTTTCTATTCCACCTTTTGTGGCGTATATCACTCTTCTAGGGTTTCTGATGTCTCTTGCAGGCATTGCGCTTCAGACCTTCGGAGTGCTCTACGCCACCAACGTGGTGGGGCTGGACAACACGTCTTGGGGCGTGGTTCAAAGCGCGACGACGGCTGTCGGCATTTTCTTCGGCCTCGTCCTCATGCCTGTCATAGACAAGGCGCCTCGTGTGTCGGCTCTCTTCGCAGGTCTTCTCCTAATGGCTGTCGGCTACTTCATGGTGGGGACGTGGGCAAATGTGGTGGCGCTCGTTACGGCGGCAATCCTCGTGGGAATAGGCTCTGAAGTGTCCATGTCTATACGTAGGGCGTTGGTAGGCGATCACATAACGCCGGAAAACAGAGGAAGAGTTATGGGCACAACCCTCGCCCTTGAATATCTAGGCTCCATCGCAGGCGGCATAGTAGTTGCTTATATCTACGCTACATCTCCCCGCCTAGCCTTTATCTTCTCAGGCGCGGTCTTGTTGTCTGCGGCAGTTCCTCTGGCCCGGAGCGCTCTCCAGGCGCGCTGAAGCTACTGATCCTTTACTATGAGGACGTCGATAGGAGACTCCTGTACCACTCTTGAGGAGACGCTTCCCATTAATATGCGCCGTATGGTGGAGAGGCCCCTTGCGCCTAGCACTATAAGCGACGCGTTTACCTCCCTCGCGAATTTAATTATCTCGTGGGCCGGGTCTCCCTCCAGCACCTTCCCCTCCGCATTTCCGCCAAGGGTCGCAAGGGCCTCTTTCACGAGTAGCTCAGCCTTCTCCCTCAGGCTTGCGACTACTGCGGGAGACGAGAACATGTCTGACAGCGACAAGACAGCGGTATCGATCACGTGGACTACGTAGATCTTGGAGCCGAACTTCTCGGCAAGCCCCTTGGCTTTCTGTAGAGCCTTCTTCGCCTGCGGAGAGCCGTCGTAACCCACAACGATACGTTCCATGGAAAAAAAGTGGGCCGAGTTTATAAGTTTAATCGGCGCTGGGTCTGTGCTCCTCGGGGACCCCGTACTCTACCAAGCTTTTTAGTATAGACTCCTCCGAAACGAGGTCGCGTATCGAGATTACTCCGAAGAGCTTGCCGCCCTTTGTCACCACCACGTGGCGTATGTTGTGTTGACGCATTATCTTAGCGACGTTCCATATGGGCTCATCCCCCTCCACCGTTATTACGGGCGAGGACATGATCTCCTTCACGGGGAGGTTCAGATCCAGGTTGTTGGCCACGGCCTTTACAATGTCGCGTTCAGACACGACACCTATCGCCACGTCAGGTTGGGCCTTATCCACTACGACCACTAGGCCGATCCTCTTCTCTGCCATGATCCTAGCCACATCTTTGATCCTCGCCTCCGGCGTGGCCGTGACGGGGGGTTTCCTTGCTATGATTTCTGCTTTCATGAACAAATTCTCTTTACCGGTAGATAAATATTTCTGAAATTACAGAATGATGAAATCGGCATGACCGCCGCCATACAAGGAGGCGGAGCCGTCGACGCGGCGGCGAGGCAGATTAAACTCGCCATGGGCAAAAACAGAGACGCCGTCTTGTGGGCGGCGATGTGGGCTGTGTCAGGCATTGAGACATAGTCGGACGCGAGCTCCTCCGCGTAGCCGCCTCCGGCGACGCCGCCGTGAGGCTGTCAACGCTGTATGTACCAATATCAACAACTCGCGCGGCTCTCAATACACGGCAAAGAGGGGCAAAGGCAGCTGGATTCCTCAAATTCCTAGAAGGCGGATAAGACAGGCGCCGACGCCCTAAAGAAGCTGAGGGAGCTTGTGGAGGAGGGCGAGCTGGGGGGTCGCTCCGCCTCGTGAGGCTGGAGGAAGAATGCGTGAAGATCCTCGAGGCAGGCGCAGAGCTTAGAGACGACAAGCTCTACCCCACTATCAGAGCCTTGGTAGATGGGGGGACGTGTACAAGATCGTCCTCTACCGCCTAAAGAAAGGCGCGAGATACCTCCAGTTCTACGTGAGGGGCGACGACGCCGCGGCGAGGGCCGTGAAGCTGGTAGGTACTGACGGGGAAACCCTCCGAGTCGCACCGATGTCCGACAGGAGGATTAAAATAGGCGACTCCAGCAGTCGCATAGACGCTTGGCGCGGTACGAGGAGCTTAGAGAGGCGACAGAGAAGTGGAGCAACAGCAAGTAAGCCCTGGAAGCCCAAAAAACTTTTAAACAAACACGTTACGGGAGTCGGCGGGGGTGCCCGAGCCAGGTCAAAGGGGCGGGTGGTTGCCCGCCCGGCTAGAGGGGCAGGGTTTAGGTCCCTGTGGCGTAGGCCTGCGTGGGTTCAACGGCGGGAGAACCGCCGGACAGATCCCACCCCCCGCACCACTTCTCTCATCTGGTTGACTGCGCGGTAGGCGTCGGTGGCAATTTTTAAAAAAATGATAAAGATGTGGATTTGGTGAAGATTACGGTGAAGATTTTTGGGCCGAAGTACTTTGGTTTGGACACCTATGATGTAATTACGATGGTTCTTGAGGTAAGAGATGGCGCTACGGTGGCCGAGGTCATGGACGCGCTCGACCGCATATACCCTGGGCTGAAAAACAAGTTGTTAAGAAACGGAGTCATAATTCCGATGCACGACATATGGATAAATGGCCGCTCTATAGACTTTCTCCAGGGCTTAGATACAGTTTTGAAAGAGGAAGATGTGGTCCAGATAATTCCTCCCTTTGGCGGCTAACGGGTCCAATACACCACATCTTTCTCTATACGTCTAACGGCGCCCTGCTCCTCTAGGTAGAGGAGGTGGCTGTACGCCTCTCCTATTGCAAATATTTTGTTATACACATCGAATTGTTCAAAAGGCCCGGCGTCCCATGCCATCCTCTGGGCGATTTGGTAGGTGGTCATAGGCTCTTTTAATAGTTTCAACACCTCGGCGAGTCTCCTCTCGTGGTGGCTTAACAACTCGGCGACGCGTGTGGACAAGTCCGGTATCTCGTCGCCGTGAGCCGGGAAGGCTTTTGCGGCCCGTGAGACCTTTCTAAGACTTTGTAGATATTCCTTGAGGGGGTTGAAGTCCGGTATTGGGTACCAGGAGATATTAGGCGTGATTTTAGGTAATACATGGTCTCCGGTGAAGACGCCGAAGTCGGCCACATAAACCACGTGCCCAGGGGTGTGGCCAGGCGTCCACACGGCCTTGAGCCCGCAGTCGAGCGCATCGCCGTCTCTCACAGGCCTCCAGTCCAGCTTCCACACGTCTTCAAAAGCTTTCCTAAACCGGGCCATGGGGTGCACCTTTAGAAACGCCTCAGCCACGTCTGGAGGCGCCCCGTGTCTTTTGTACTCCTCCGCGTACATTTTTGCAAGCTCTTCGAAAGATGTCGCGATGTCCATAAGCTCCTTTTCCCCTATGAACAAGTCTGGAGAGGCCACCTCGGCTAGGAGTTGCGCCAGGGTTATGTGGTCTGCGTGGAAGTGCGTCACGTATACCTTCGTTATTTCGGCCGGCTTTATGCCCAGCGACTTAAGCCCCCTCACCAGCGAGAGAGCGGCGTCGTAGGTGGCTAAGCCCACGTCTATGAGGCCGTAGCCGTCTCCGCATCGCAAGACGTAGACGTTGACGTGGCCCAGCTCCATGCCGGGCAGGGGGATTTTGAGCCGGAAAAACGACATATAAATCAAGATGTGGTGTGGTATATGTATTTTCCCATCGAGGAGCCAGACGCCGAGGGGATCTTCGTGAAGAGACTTAACAGGTTCGCCGGCGTGGCGCTTATAGGGGGCGGGGAGGCCCTCGTCCACATCCACGACCCCGGCAGACTGCAAGAGCTCCTCCGCCCGGGGGCTAAGATCTGGGCCCGGAGGAGGCAGGGCGGAAAAACCCAGTACTACCTACTCGCCGTGGAGCTAAACGACGAGCTGGTGCTGGTGGACTCGGCGCGGCACAACAAAATTGCCGCGTGGCTTATAGAAAGCGGCGTAGTGCTACGCGGCTACCAGCTCCTTCGGTTTGAGCCCAGATTCGGCGGGGGTAGGTTCGATCTACTCCTCCGGAGCCCAGGCGGGCGGGAGGCCTTGGTGGAGGTGAAGGGGGTGACCCTTGAGGCCGAGGGGAGGGCGCTGTTCCCAGACGCCCCCACCTCGAGGGGGGCGCGGCACATGGAGGAGCTGGCGAAGGCGGTGTCGGAGGGGTTCGAGGCGCATGTCCTCTTTCTTGTCTTTAGGAAGGGGGCGGTGAAGTTCTCCCCCAACTGGGACATGGACCGGAGGTTCTCGGAGGCGCTGAGGCGCGCCCTGGAGCTGGGGGTTGGTGCGCATGCGGTAAAGCTCGAGATGTTTATGTGGGGCCTGCGGCCGGTTGGAATCTTGCCTATCGACCTAGAGCCGCCTAGATAGCTCCTTTAGGTAGCGATACACCGAGCCCCATATCTTGTCGTCATTTCTTATCTTGTTTTCGAAGTTCTCGTAGCCGGCCCACTCCCTGAACGCCTTCTCGGTCTCCTCGTCCCACGTGCCCGTCACATCGCCTCTGTAGAAGCCGAGTCTCCTCAATATGGACTGAACCTCCGCCGCGACGTCTTTCTTAACCACCACGTCGCTGGGGTCGTCTCTCTGCAACAAGGCTAGTTCCCATATCTTGAAGATCCTGCGGAGCTCGGCCACGGGCTCCGGGTGGTCGTCTACCCTAATATCCACATACACGTCGCTGAGCCCTAGGTAGCCGCCGTTTGGTCTCAACACGAGCATCGCCGCAGACTGCTTGCCTCTTCTGTCGCCTCCCGCCTTTTCCCCCGCCTCAAGCGCCGCAAGTAGCTTATCCACCAGCTCCCCCCTCTGCGTCTCAAAAGCCCTGGCCATAGCCTCGACAACCTGCGGACCTGCGAGGATGTTGCCAGAGGCTACGAAGCCGCTTCCAACTACGTGGCCTGCGTGCTCTGGGCATTCTCCGCCGGTGAAGCCGTAGGCGTTGCCTCTTATGTCAACCGCGCCTATCTGCCTCTGCTCCTTACCGGGGTCCTGCGCCAGGGCTTTCTCCACGGCCTCCCTCGCCGTCGACCCCTGTCTTATCAACGCAAGAACGGCCTTGCCCAGTCTTGGATTGGCATAGCATTGAGTGGCCACGGCGCCTACCCCCGCCTCTCCGTGGGGCACAAATGCACCTACTGCGACGAATTTAGAGGCAACGGCCACACCCACGTCGACGCCGTCTGTGGCTACGATAGAAAATGTCATGAAGTTGGCATCATCCCCAAATAAATATATACTGCCCACGGTGCAGACATATGGAGCTGAGGAAGGGGATAAAACTCCTCCGTGGGTCGCCTAATACCTTAATCGCCGGGAGATACGTCGTCGACCCTGGCCAGCCGGCGGAGAGAGCGGCCGAAATCGTCGCCGAGGTAGGCAACACGCCAGTTGTCCTCTTGACGCATTTCCACGCGGATCACCTCACCGCCACGCCTGAGGGCGCCGAGGTCTACGCCCCCTGGGGCGAGGAGCTGTTTGTCTCCAGCGTCAAGGCGCGGCTCTTCTTCACACACGGCGTCTATATGGAAAACGCTGTGTATAAAGGCAACGACTTGAAGGTCGTGGGCTTGGTTAAGCCAGGCGACCGGGTCGGCCCCTTTGAGGTCGTGCCGTTGCCGGGACACACCTTCGGCCATGTGGGCTTCTACGCCGAGGGGGTCCTCTACGCCGGCGATGCTTTGTTTGGGGAGAAGGTGCTGGAGAAATACGGCGTGCCCTACCTCATGGACGTCGACGCGTTTCTGGCGTCGCTAGAGCGCATCAGGTCGCTGGAGCCCGAGATGCTGGTGATGGGGCACGGCCCCGTGGCGGCTAGCCGCAGGAGGATCGTGGAGATGATAGAGGCAAACAGAGCGGCTGTGGAGAGGGCGGTTAAGCTGGTGGTTGACGCGCTACCGGGGGACCTAACAGCCGTTTCGGTGAGGGTGATTAAGGCCTCTGCGGCTGAGCATGGGTGGGAGAACGTGTTGCTGACGATGACCACGGTGAGGGCGGTGTTATCAAAGCTGAGCAGAGAGGGTAGAGTTTACATTGATGAAAACGGCATGTGGAGAATAAATTAACATGATATATAATGACAGAATTATTCCCAAACAAATATTTATATTGCTCTTTATTTATACTAAATCTTCTTTAAATTTTTATATGGGATAAATCTTTAAATATCCCTAATTTCACTAGTATATGCATAAGTACGTATACAGCTTCGAGGAGGCTGATTATAAGAACAAGAAGGTGTTTGGCGGGAAGGGCGCGAGCCTTATCCAGATGACTCAGCTTGGTCTCCGGGTGCCGCCTGGCTTCATCGTCACCACAGAGGCTTGTAAAAAGTTCTACGAGCCGAGGAGAGACGAAATAACGCAACTTGAGGCGGTTCTTCTCAAAAATCCTCCTCCCGAGGTGAGAGACGAGGCGATTAAAAAACTACATTCCGTCATCGACAGCTTGGAGCTACCAGAAGACATGTGGAGCCAGATAGTGAAATACGTGAAGGAGCTGGAGAGGAAGACCGGCAAGAGATTCGGCGACCCCGAAAATCCGTTGCTTGTGTCTGTTAGAAGCGGCGCGGCGGTTTCTATGCCGGGTATGATGGATACGGTCCTCAACCTAGGGCTCAACGACGAGACCGTCAAGGGCTTGGCTAAACAGACCGGCAACGAGTGGTTTGCCTACGACGCCTACCGGAGATTCCTTCAGATGTTTGGGAAAATCGTGCTTTCAATAGACGAGAAGCTCTTCTCCTCGACCTGGGAAGAGATAAAGAAGAAGTACGGCGTTAAGGACGACCCGGACGTCCCCCTAGAGGGCTTGAAGGAGGCTGTGGAGAGGTTTAAGGAGATCATAAGGCGGGAGAGGGGAGGCTTCCCACAGGACCCGTGGGAGCAACTGCGCCTCGCTGTCAAGGCGGTTTTTAGGTCTTGGATGAGCCCGCGGGCCATCTTCTACAGAATAATTGAAAAAATCACGCCTGACATCGCGGACTGCACCGCCGTCAACGTGGTGACGATGGTCTTCGGAAACGTGGGATGGGACTCGGGGACCGGCGTTGTGTTTAGCAGAGACGTGGCCACGGGGGAAAACAGGCTCTACGGCGAGTTCCTGCCGGTGGCGCAGGGCGAAGACGTGGTGGCCGGCATAAGGACCCCCATGGATATCGAAGAGTTTAGAAAGAGGTTTCCACACCTCTACGAGGAGCTTTACCGGGGCGTGAAACTCCTTGAAAAAGTCAACAAAGACGTGCAAGACGTGGAGTTCACGGTTGAAAGGGGGGTGCTCTACTTCCTACAGGCAAGAAACGCCAAGATGACGGCGTTGGCCAGGGTTAAAACAGCTGTGGACATGGCAAAAGAGGGGGTAATCACAAAGGAGGATGCCCTCCTCTACGTAAGTCCCGACCATGTGTTGCAGTTGCTGTACCCGCGGATCGACCCCAAGGCTAAGGCGAAGCCCGTGGCTCAGGGCCTGCCCGCGAGCCCCGGCGCGGTTTCAGGCCAGGCGGTGTTCGACCCAGACGACGCCGTTAGATGGGCGGCGCAGGGCAGACGCGTAATACTGGCTAGGGTAGAGACCAAGCCGGATGACGTGCACGGCTTCTACGCAGCTGTGGGGGTCTTGACGAGCCGAGGCGGAATGACTAGCCACGCTGCTGTGGTTGCCAGGGCCATAGGCAAGCCTGCCGTGGTCGGCGCGGAGGCTGTCGAGATACATGAGGAGGAGAAGTACATGAAGATAGGCGATGTAGTCATAAGGGAGGGGGACTGGGTCACAATCGACGGACATACCGGCAATATATACGTGGGCACTGTGCCGACCATAGAGACTGAGCTCATCCCGGAGCTCGAGGAGCTTTTAGGGTGGGCCGACGGGTACAGACGCCTGGGGGTCAGGGCAAACGCGGATCTGCCGGAAGACGCCGCAATTGCGCGGAAATTCGGCGCACAAGGCATCGGCCTGCTCAGGATAGAGCGTATGTTCCGAAAGCCAGAGCGCCTGGAGCTCCTGCGGAGTATCATATTGGCGGAGTCCCCAGAGGAGAGGAGGCCCCATCTGGAGAGGCTCTACAAGATGTTGAAAAGCGACTTCAAGGAGGTGTTTAAGATAATGGACGGGCTACCGGTCATAGTGAGGCTTATCGACCCGCCGCTTCACGAATTCCTGCCTAAGCCGGAGGAGGTCCTGGAGCAGATCCACCAGAGGAAGGTGCGGGGTGAAGACGCCTCGAGCCTGGAGAAGCTGTACCGCCGCATAAAGACGTTGCAGGAGGCAAACCCGATGCTCGGCCACCGAGGCGTGAGAGTCGGCGTGACGCATCCAGACTTCTACTACTACCTAAACAAAGCCATTCTGGAGGCCACCGCCGAGTTGAAGAAAGAGGGCTACAGACCTGTGGTGGAGATCATGATCCCGCAGGTCTCCGACGTGAGAGAAATCATCTACGTAAAGGAGAGGGCTATACTCCCCGCGCTTAGAGACGTGGAGAGGGAATTCGGCGTGAAGCTAGACGTGAAGATTGGAACCATGATAGAGACGGTGCGCGGATGCCTAACGATAGACGAGATAGCGAAACACGTAGACTTCATAAGCTTCGGCACAAACGACCTAACGCAGGCGGTGTTTAGCTTCAGCCGCGACGACGCGGAGAACAAGTTCATACCGCAGTACCTAGAGCTGAAGATCCTCGACGCCAACCCCTTCGAGACCATAGACGTTAAGGGCGTCGGCAGGCTTGTGGAATACGCATCCGCCGCCGCCAAGGAGGTTAACCCAGCTATAGAAGTCGGCGTCTGCGGGGAACACGGCGGAGACCCCAGGTCTATACACTTCTTCCACAAGACAAAGGTGGACTACGTAAGCGCCTCCCCCTTCAGAGTCCCGCTGGCAAGGCTGGCCGCGGCTCAAGCCGCCATATTGGCCAGGCAGGGCAAAACTAGCTAGGCACAAAATGCACCTAGAGAAACCCTTTTATTAAACCGGCGTCTTCTACACACATGTGGACTAGGTTGAGAAATTTCATAACCAGTATGTGCCTCGTCCTTGCGCCTTATATAGACGTGTGTAGATTCGGGGCGCCCAAGGAGAAAAGCGACTTAAAGCAAGAGAGGGAAAGCCGCTGCACCAAAATATAGTTTTTTACCCCCTCTAAAAACCCCTCCGTGAATCTGCTCGATTTCATAGGCGCATTCCACGCCGAGGTCTCCAGGATGCTCGACGCCGTAGACAGCCACGGCGAAGCCGGCGGCCTCATGGAGTGGGCAAACGGCAGGGTGGGCAACTACGAGGTTTACTTCCTGTGGTTTCCGAAGACCCGGCGCCTGGTCTGCACAGTGAGGGGACCCGGCGTGAATAAGGACGAGACCGTCGCGGTTAAAAGCTCCCTAGACGCCATAGCCCTCGCCGAGCAACTCATAAGACGCTTAAGAAAATGAGGGTAGCCGTCCTCTACACCGGCGGGAAAGACAGCCACTACGCCACCCTGAAGGCCCTCGACCAGGGACACGACGTGGTCTGTCTCATAACTGCAGTTGCCAAGAGGAAGGACTCCTACATGTTCCACACGGCGAACATCCGGTGGAGCCTCCTCCACGGAGAAGCCATGGGGGTTCCCCAGCACCTCGTGGAGGTAAGCGGCGAGAAGGAGAGGGAGGTTGAGGAGCTGGCGCAACACATGGAGGGGCTAGTCCGGGAGTGCCGCCTGGAGGGCCTCGTGACGGGCGCCGTGGCGTCGGTGTATCAAAAAAGCCGCGTGGACAAGGTGGCAAAGCGGCTGGGGCTGATCCACATGGCGCCTCTCTGGGGCTACGACCAGGAGAACCTACTGAGGGAGGAGGCTGAGAACATGCGGTTTCTCATCACCGCCACCATGGCGATGGGCCTCGGCCCGCAACACCTCGGCAAGGTCGTGACGCCGGACACGGCCGAGGAGATAATTGCATTGAGCAGGAGATACGGCTTTTCCCCCGTAGGGGAGGGCGGGGAGTTCGAGACGTTTGTGGTGGAGAGCCCCCTAATGGCTCTTGAAATCGTCAGCGGAGAGATCCACTGGCACCCAGGCGGGTGGGGCTACTACGAAATCAAGGAGGCTAAGATAAAGGAGCGGAGGCGCCCAAAAATTTAAAAGGACATGCATAGACGGCACCTAGGCCCCGGTAGCTCAGTCCGGCAGAGCGGCGGAGGATCCGGAGGGCCGGGTCCACCGATGCTGCAGACCCGTAGGTCCCGGGTTCAGGGAGAACCCGCCCAAAAATCCCGGCCGGGGCTCTCCATGGGCTCTTCTTGCTATGTCTGGAGAATCCGTCCACAGACGAGGGGACGTGCGGGTGGACGCTCTAACCCGCCGCGAGTAGATCCAGCTTCTCTCTGTCCTCCAGCGTGAGGCTGCTGGGGTCGACAGAGGAGAGGATGACCTCGGCTGCGGCCTTTGGATTCACGAAGTAGTAGGTGAAGGGGCCTACCCTCACGCTTCTGAGTCTCCCCTCCCTCTCCAGCACATATATATGCCACTGCACAGCCCCCCAGGTCTTGCCTGTGGCTTTCACGATCTGTGAAAGGGTGGCCGCCCCCATCCGCTCTATTTGGCTTAGTATCTCGCGTCTAATGGGGTCGTCTGCGGTGGCTTTTTTAATGCGGCTGATTATTGGGAGTAGCGGCGCCAGCAACCACTCCCTCCTGTTTGTGGCGAGATGGCTGAGACCCGCCGCGGCCGCGACGCCGACAGCCGCCGCGGCTACCGGCGCCTCAGGCACATATATGGGAGCTGGCTCGACGGGGGGCGACGGCTCTACGTATATCCAGCCCGCCACCTCCGCGGGCTTCAGCTGTGTGTTGACGCAGATGATCTCCGCGGTGGCTGGGCCCTGGATCTGCAACGGCGAGGTGGGGCTACATAGAACGGGGAGGTTCGGCACGACTGTTACAGTAGCGTTCATGGGCACAGGAACTGAGAACATCCACAGCGACAGCGGCATGAGAATCAGCGCAACTGTAAAATTCACGCTTTGAAGCACAGACTGACTTATATTTATTGTGGTGAGCTATTTAGTAGGCTGGTTAAGCAGGTGGTAAAACGTGGGCGTTACGTACTTCAGCTTAGCCAGCTGTTGCGTTTTTGGGGGGAGGGGCTTAGCCAGCTCCTTCATCTTGTCTGTAATTATGTACTTCTTCATTTTTCTTGAGAGGTCCAGCGTCATCTCCTCGTACTCAGCGGCATAGCCCTCCTCCGTCAGCTGCCGCAAAGCTTCTTCAACAGCCATGGGGGATATTTCGAGTTTAAGTCCCAGTTCATCCCTGGCCACCAGCGCAAGCGCATATACGGAGTTTGCGTCTCCGCTTGTGATTGAGGCCAGTATTGACGCCACTAACGTCCTCAAATCCACGACAGTCTGCCGCCTAAGTTTTTTAAGATTTGTGGTGGCGTCTACTCAAACCACCGTGAGCGGCTCACCCTCTTGAGTTCCTGCAAGAGGTATTCCGCGAGTTTAGCCACAGGTTTTGTGTAGAGCTGGCCCCGGCGGTTGTAGTAGTCTAAGGTCGCCGAGAACGGGATTTTTAACGTGGCGCCGGGGTACTCGATACCCCTTTCGTGCTTATTCAAAACTGTAACCACCTTGGTGTCGGAGAACTTCTTCACCAAAGCCAGAGGCTTCGTGCAGTCCTCGTAACCCTCAACCACCAACACCACTATGTCGGACTTATCTAGCCCAAAAACCTCGACGGGGGTGATCCTCGACAGCTGGTACATATCCAAGAAAACTGCGTCTATGGAGTACTTCACTATGTTTTTTCTCACCGCTTCTGTCAAGTTTTTGAAGATTTCGTCCCAGTTCTCCACACGCCACACGGAGGCTGGGTCTATGGCTAGGGGGATCACGTAGAGGTTTTTCGTCCTCTCGTCTTTATACGCCTCCACATTCGTCGTGATCTTCTCGAGGTCTATCTGGGATGCCGGAAAAAAGCGGGAGGCGCCGCCCCCCAGATCCACCAAGAGGACGTTTAGGGGAAGGGCTGCGGCGGTGTTTACGGAGAGGGTGGTCTTGCCCGCACCTCCTTTACAGCTTGTGAAGGCTACTGTGCCAGTTTTTATCATTTATCACGGGGGTGTGGAGGGTCGTCGATGTTTTTGAATATCACGTCTATCATCCTGTCGTTCATAACCAGCGGAGTTGCCTTGGGGGCTATTAAGAACCGTACAAATGTCCTCTCCTCCGGAGGCAACTTCGCGATTGTAGACGCCACAAACCGCATAAACTGGCCCACGTCTGTGGCCTCCCTAGGGGCAACCGCGGGCTCGGGTTGCGCCGGAGTCTGCTCGGCCATCTGTCTGACCTCCTGAACAACCTCTGCCAGCTCTCTCTTAGGCTCTTCCTTCTTCTCGCCGACTATGGTCCTAAACTTCTCCACGGTAGCTTAATTAGCCAAGTTTATAAGTATTGCGAAGATTATGTGATCATTAGGAAGAGCGGCGAGAGGTCGCTGTAGAGGCTCGAGTAGAACCCGGCGAATCTACTTGTAATATCCCACAGCTCGTTGAGTTCCTTGACTAAGTCGAACACCTCGTCTAGGGTGAGGTGGGTGGCTTTGCCCTCTCTCATCTCGTCGAGACGGGCTCGGAGCTTCTCTATAACCACTTCGGATTCACGAACCACTGCCGCTAGCCGCTCCTCCACGTCGCCCCAGCTCTCTGAACTCGGGCACCTTGGCCTCCAGCCTTTCGAGAGTCGCCGCGAGCCTAGCGGACTCGTTTTTTATGTATCTCTCGGCGGCCTCTATGATCTGGGCGAGGGAGTCCGCCACCTCGGCGCTGAAGAGAGCGCTAGCCTCGCTGTGTGTGTTGACCGTCTTTGTCAACTCAGCGATGAGGGCCGCGTCGCCGTATTTACGTACATATTTCTCCACATAGGTGGCATGGGGCCGTTTTAAATGGATTTACACGTCTCATGCGGTCTGTAGCGGTTCACCACATCTCCGT
>Ga0079998_113986_pt1 | contig 39806 bp, 44 predicted proteins | sample PerSpoBPS_BMetaG_FD_69201 | JGI IMG/M metagenome (GOLD analysis project Ga0079998, IMG submission 69201) | Thermal spring microbial communities from Yellowstone National Park, Wyoming, USA - Perpetual Spouter B (PS_B) MetaG (SPADES assembly)... | ecosystem: Environmental > Aquatic > Thermal...
CAGGGTTAGAGGGCTGATAACATGGTATGTCAAGGCTCTACAGAATGCTATAGATATGATCTGGGATAATATCGAGTGGAAATACAGCTTCCCAGAGCTTGTCAGAAGGGGTGGAAAGCTGATCACTAATATGGGTTTGAAGATGCATGTCCCAATAATACCGAGGGACAGGGCTTTCAAGAAACGCCTCAGGGATGAGCTTATGAAGGATAACCCCTACGCTGCGCATTGGGTTGATGCTGTTATTAGGAAAGCTTATTCGATCATAGAATCCTGGAGGAAGAGGTATCTAAAAGGTAGGGCTAGGAAGATAAAGCCGAGGATCAGGAGGAGATTCGCTAAGTGTAAGATAACGCTTATGAAGATAGATTATGAGGCTAAAACCATTAGGATAACTCTAAAACAAGGTGAATACCTCTATGTATCCTGGAGATCAACATGGTTTGAGCACAGAGTTAGAGGCTGGACTGTAGGTGAGGTTATAATCAAGGATGATAGAGTAGTTATCCCTTTCAAGGGCTCTGAGGAGATCGAGGTTAGGAGGGTTATTGGCTGGGATAGTAACGAGCTTTCACTGGATGGCTACGAGCCTAGTATAGGTTTTATACATGTAGATCTAAAGCCTCTCCAGAGCATGAAGATCGTGTATGAGCGTAAAAAGGCTATAGCACAGAGTAGGGGTAAGGAGGAGCTTTATGAGAAGTATGTTAGAAGGGAGAGGAATAGGGAGAAGGACTTTATAAACAAACTCTCAGCAGGCTTGAGATCGCTATTCCCAAACACTATCCATGTATTCGAGGATCTTGATAAGGAGGATCTCGTGTCTAGGAAAAGGGTTGAGAAGGTTAAGAGGAAGAGGAATGCTAGAACACCCTGGAAAAGAATACATAAGAGGATGTCAGAGGTGGCATTAACAGCTTATGTAGATCCAAGGAATACGTCTAGGGAATGCCCCAGATGCGGGTATGTTGTAGAGACCCAAGAGGGGCATGTCTTCGAATGCCCTAGATGTGGATTAAAAATGAGTAGGCATAAGGTTGCATCTATAAACATTAGGAGGAGATACATGGAAGAAAAGAGGAGAAGGAAGAGGAGAGCCAGGATGCGGGGTTTCCCCCAGCAATGAACCAGAGATCTCTATGATGGTGGAGCTGTGGGTCGGGGTCACCCCGAGCGGGCGGAGCCCAGCGATATGGATCCCGATGAAAAGGGATCCTGAGGGCGATGAAACCAAGGGAAGAGGGCTTGATATCAAACAATATCAAGCCCGATGAAACCCAAACCCCGTCTCTATGGTATGTGGGAGAGCGTATATTTTTTATATTAGCTAGTGGGGATATATATGGATGGTTTTTTAGAATGGAAGCTGCAGTGAGGATCATAGATCTTGTTAAGAGATTCGGTAACACCATAGCTGTTAACGGTCTCAACCTAACCATAGAGGAGGGAGAGATCTTCGGTCTTCTAGGCCCCAATGGATCTGGTAAGAGCACAACGCTACTAATAATAGCTACAGTGTATAAGCCAACATCGGGAGATGTAATTGTATTCGGAAAAAGCGTTGTTAAGCAGGGCGATAAGGTTAGGAGATATGTAGGGATATCATTTCAAGAGCCTAAGGCTCTCTGGGTGGATAAACCATATGAGATCCTTCTCTGGCACGCCATGGTAGTTGGCTATAGCATGGGAGATGCTAGGAAGGTTGTGAGGGATGTTATGGAGGATCTAGAGGTGTGGGAGCACAGAAATAAAACATTTGCAGAGCTGAGTGGTGGTAGTAAAAAGAAGGTGGAGCTTGCAAAGATATTCATACAGAGGCCAAGGCTCGCTATATTCGACGAGCCGACAGCCCAGCTGGATATTATAACGAAGCACAATGTTTGGAGGATGATAGAGGATCTCAGGATGAGTGGGTCAACTGTGATAGTTGCTACTAACGAGATGGTTGAGGCTGAGAGGCTGAGCGATAGGATCGGAATTATATATAGGGGTTCTCTAAGGGCTCTCGGAACGCCGGGAGAGCTTAAAGACGGCATCCCTGGTGGAGATATTATAGAGGCTATTGTTGATGGACCTATAAAGCAGGATTTTCTGGAGATGGTTAAGAACGGTGTCGACGCTATGAGAATAGATCTGAAAGACGCTGTGATAAGGATCTATGTTAATAGGGGTGAGGAAAAGATAGCAAGGATCGTGGATCTATTTACTAGCAGAGGTATAAAGATAAGGCAGATCAGTCTAAAAGAGCCAACGCTAGACGATGTATTCTTCTACTACACGGGGGCAAAGCTTGTGGGGGATGAGAACTGAGGGAGGATCTCAGATCGCTTCTCCTCATGATCATATGGGATGTGAGAAAGGTAGCTAGGTACAAAGTATTTCTACTAATGAGATTCGCGTGGTTCGTAGTCCAGGTCTCGGTCTTCGCGGTGCTCATGTCATATCTAGTAGCTATCAGGCCATCTGCAACCTCGTCTACCTCTTACTACGAGTTCTATCTATTTGGAGCCTATACCGCGCTGCTCTTCTCCATATCCATGTTCAGGGGCTACGAGATTGCGGAAGAGTTTGAGGAGGGGATTATTGAGTATCACCTCTCACTACCGGTTAGGAGGAGGATTCTAGCAATAGGTAGAACTATCGGCGGTGGGATAGCCTCTTTCACATATACCCTACCCATGATGTTATTCATAATAATGATGCTTGGTATATGGAACCCCCTATCAATACTCATAGCAATGCTCTCGGCGCTGGCATTCTCGATAGGGATTGTTGGGCTAGCTATAAACATAGTATTTGGGCTAAAATCTGGAGACAGGACCGATATCCTTTTCGGGGTTGTGGATGCCTTACTTGTTAGGCTCAGCACTATATTCTATCCACTCCCATTCCTATCCACAGTACCTGCGTACTTCTACGCAGCTATGATCAATCCTCTCTCGAGCCTAGCAGATTTCTTAAGAGCTTTATTCCTCTTCGAAGATCTAAAGGTGTTTCTATATCTAGACCAAGGGCAGATGATCTCATACATACTCGGCCTAGCGGTAGGACTCTCAGTAATGGCCATGCTTTTTATAGAGAGAAGAGCTGAGGGCGGTGGATGGAGATGAGATCCACAGCTACGGGCTATGTAAGAGGGCTCTATATAGTAGTTAAAAGGGATCTAGATAGATTCTGGAAATATAAATGGTGGCTCGCAGGGCTTATAACAATGAACCTAACAGATCTATTTATATTCGCTCTAATATTTAACAATATAGTGAATAGAGCATATATAGATAACTACCTCCTATTCCTAGCACCAGGGATAGCTGCTATAGCAACTTTCGCCTCTGCATTCTCCATAGGCAGGGAGGTCGGTGTGGAGGTTAGGAGAGGCTATACACAGTATCTACTGAGCCTGCCCCTGACTAGGATGCAGCTCTCAATCGGAAGAATATTAGGTGGAGCTGTCAGAGGACTTATATACCAGATGCCCTTCATAGCCCTCCTATTTATACTACATGAGAAACTTCCAACACTCAGCGAGGCTGGAATTCTGGCTGTCACCTCCTCTATGCTGACCATATCTATGTCAAGCCTATCAATAGTGATCTCTACAGCGGTTAGAAGCTTTGACCTCCAAGCCACGATGAGAAGCTTCACATACTTCGTGCTATTCTTCTTCTCAAACGTCTTCTACCCTGATGCTCTTATATCTAGGTACTTTCCACATGCTCTCTATATAGTGATTTCCAACAATCCAGTGTCGATAGCGACTAGCATCTATAGAAACATTTTCACGCAGAACACGCCGGCAGAAGATTCTGTGATCCTGTTGCTCAAGCTCGCAATATGGTGTATAGTCCTGCTTATAATGGGAAGCATATTCTACCTCAGAAATCTCACACACTAGACAATATCGAAGTACTACTAGAGGACCTAGACCGATGTTTCAACAAGAAGAGATCTCAAAAAGAGAATCTATTGAATACTCATAACCCAACGATCAATTATGTATACCGGTTCATTTGTTTGTCCCTCGATAGCCATTGATTGTCGCTGTTTCCTTTGTTTTGGAATTGCCATATTTTTTCCTTTACAGGGTTTTTATGATATCCCTGTGACCATCGGGGAATTCTCCCCCACTCCACCTCCCGGACTATATGCCCTGGGAGGCTTCTCGAGAGGCTGTGAAGCCCAGCGGCACCGGGCTCCCATCTAGACTTGAAACCCCGAAGCCCTTCTGGGCATAGCCCTCATAAAGGGCTTCGAGGGCTTTAAGATAAATATTTATCAAGGCAACTACCTCTCTATGCCATTTCCTGCCACCTTTGCTACAGACACCTATTCTATCCTCCCCATATTCTATTACAGCCTTGTGTATCGGGCAGATCTTAGATGCATTCCTGGGATCAACCATTAATACCAGTACTCCGTATTCCTTTGCCTTATCTATTATCGCATTCAGCTCTCCCTTCAAAGCACTCTGATATATCCTGTGCCTCAACTGCTTATTTTATACCTGCTGATCATGATCCTGATGTCATCTCCAGATATTCTCTCAACAACCATCATTTCCCTCATCCTCATGGCGTCTCTGACTATCAGGCTTGCTGTCTTCATCCTATAGTCCCTTTTCTTCTTTCTCTCTAAGCTTCTCCATAGCCTCCTTAACCTCCTTGCCACTAGATCCATTATTCTCTAAATGCTCTCTTTCCTATAGCTATAGCCCAGGGTTGTCTCTGCAAGGTCTGTTTCTAGGATTACTGAGAATGCCTCGTAGAGAGTTGCTACTGAGTTCTCACTAACATCGCAGGCTTAATAATATTCTCTGGCCTGTAGATCTCAACCTCCTTCTCGAGGGATAGGTGGAATATCCCCTCCTATTCTTCCTATCAAGCTTGATCTTAGCATGGATGTCGGCCTAAAACCCCTAGCCAAGAGCTTGTAGAACTCCTTAGAAGGCTCTAGATCTAGGTGCACCAAGCCCCTATGAGTATTGATAGCAACGCTTGTGAAAAATATGCTCTTAACACTATTTATATTGATCTTAGTATAGCGTCTATCGGTTTCCATACGTGTCATCAATTAGCCATATGCTAACTCTGTTGATCCTAGGCACTAGTATGCCTTCTATCATCTCAAGTTCTGCTTGATCCAATTATTTCCCAAGATCTCCTCCTCCAGAGATATCTCCCGATCCTCCTACCCCTAAGATCCCTTTTCCCTAGACCTAGATGCTTAACAAGCTCATCGAAGATCTCTTCAGCATATTGTCTAGCCCCGTTCCTCCTGAGAGAAGATACCCTTGTAGTTGCATCCTGGCATAAGCCATGTATGTAGTGGGATGGGATGTTGGGATACATATTCCTTCTCCTGGTATTTATCGTTCCTTAAAATATGGTGATTCTCGATAATATTCTTAGATGCGTAGGATAGCACATCTCCAAGCATCCTAGTGTATATATTCACGACCTCTTCTAATACCCTGAACCCCCTCCTAGATAATTGCTTTGACGGTATAACAGCGGTTCTACTGACAAAGATCCTATCGCCTGACTTGACAACACATCTATACTCCTTATTGTCCTTATTTCTCCTAGCCATTATCCCTAGACCCTGTTTGCTCTAAACTTCTATTCCAATAATTAATTGATAATATAACTATATAAAACATTTCTGCTATTATGTACCATGAAAAAGAATACAGCCCTTATAGAGATTAGCCTGAAAACCGCTATAGAGGCCCCGCTTTCTAAGAGGGTAAAGGAGCTGTAGCAGGGATAAACCCGGACCCTATTCTGTGTTGTGGGCTCCAAAGTAGAGTGGATAAGAAACCGCTTACTGGAGAGGCATCATTTATAGCCTTGGTAGTTCTTTATTTATAAGGATATAGTATTGGCTCTTCACGATGAGTTTCTTAGGGCTCTTATAGAGGGGATCCGAGATATCTACCTGAATCTAGGGTCTAACCCATGTTTACTCATATTTATAACATCCCTTGTTGGGAATTCAATACCATATACTGCGATGCCCTACTATATCATCCTCATATATTATTCATACTTATATCATGACCCCCTAACCTTATCTATTATTGCTATAAGCTCTGGAATCGGATCTACTGTGGGGAAACTAGTGATCTATTTTATAGGTAGAGGGGTTTCGAAGATGATGCCTGAGAAGAATAGAAAAAATGCGGAGATCTTTGGTGGACTGATAAAGAAATGGGGTTTCCTCTTTGTTTTGATCGCGACCTCAACGCCTGTTCCAGATGACATTATATTAATACCGATAGCATTTACCGGTTATAGTATATATCTATACTTCTTAGCCACACTATTGGGAAAGACCATGGCATCCTTAGTTATAGTGTTCTTCGGCAGGGGCTTATCCAGGGCTGTGGAGGATGTTGGTCTCCCACAATATATCCAGGTTCCACTCCTACTCCTCGTCTCGATAGTGCTCATGATTATTATAATAAAGATAGACTGGGCAACAGTTGTTAGTGAGTATCAGATAAGCGGGTTAAGGGGCGCGATCAACAGGGTATATGAGGATCTAAGAGGGTCCTGGCTCTCAAAACCAAGGAGTAAAAAATAGACGCTGGGATCAGACTCTCCGCCTAATCCTTACGAAATACTTGCCGCTGTCCTGCTTAGATTCTAGCACATCATATCCAAGCTCATCCCCTAGGTTTGCTAATGAATACCATGTCTCAGGGTCGCTGGTAATGATCAGCGCCTCTTCGCCCGGTGCGAGGGGATCGACTGCTCTTCTCTTAATCTCCCCTAGCCTAGAGGTGTTGCAGAGAATACTCAGATCTCCTACATCTATGGTTTTAATACTCCTGGGCTCCATGATGATCACTTCTCAATAGGGACGCCAACCATGTTACCCCACTCACTCCATGAGCCGTCATACAGCCTTATCCTGGGGTATCCAAGGAGCTCTTTTAATACGAAGAATGTGTGGGCAGCTCTCTCACCTATCCTGCAGTATACAATGACCTCCTTATCCCTCGTAACACCCCTACCCTCATACAGAGCCCTCAGCTCATCTAAGCTCTTAAAGGTCCCATCCTCCCTCACAGCCTGGGCCCAGGGTATGTTAACAGCACCTGGTATGTGTCCTCCCCTCTGGGCTGCCTCGTTAGGATATTCCGGCGGTGCTGTGATCTCGCCTCTATATTCAGCAGGGCTCCTAACATCTACAAGCACTACGTTTGGATTCCTCAGATTCTTGAGCACATCTAGGAAAGAAGCCCTTAGCGTTAGGTCTACCCTTGCAACCCTATAGCTAGAGGGCCTTGGCTGGGGAATCTCCTTTGTCAGAGGCTTTCCCAGCTCTATCCACTTCTTCCTCCCACCATTCAAGATCTTCACCTTATCGTGTCCATATATCTTAAAAACCCAGTATGCGAAAGCTGCGAACCAGTTATTATAATCACCATATAGCACTACTAGATCGTCGTTTGAGATGCCGAGCCTGGACATAAGTGCCTCGAAACCTTCTCTATCAATTATATCTCTCTCTGGATACTTGTTCAGGTCTTTTTTCCAGTCTATGAGGAGAGAGCCCGGTATATGGCCTATATTATACGCAGATGCAGGATCATAGTCCACCTCAACTACCTTTACCTTATCTAGATTCCTTTCAAGCCAATCAGGCTCCACAATTGGAGGCTCTGCTTTGCTTTCTACCATCTCATATCACCAAAGGATAATTGTTAGAAAGTTAATAAATACACATGCTATATTATTTCATTTGAACATAAATAAAATAATTGGATCTACTTTTGGGAATAGATCAAAGCATGGTAATTCTAGCATGGTACTTTATAAGCTAGAGAGAATAATTATCATAGGACATAGGATGCCGGGCAAGAAAGCGCCTTCGGGACTATATGCTGCTAGGAAGCTTGAGAGAAAAAGACTCAAGTTTAGATGGAGCCAGAGAGACTTCAGGGTTAGAATGCTTAAACTCAAAGAGAAATATGATCCTCTTGAGGGGGCTCCAATGGCAAGGGGAATAGTTCTCGAGAAAGTCGGAATCGAATCCAGACAGCCCAACTCAGCCCTGAGAAAATGTGTTAGAGTGCAGCTAGTTAAAAACGGCAAAGTTGTCACAGCATTCGTCCCCAAGGACGGAGGCATAACATTGATAGATGAACATGACGAGGTCATAATAGCCGGGATCGGCGGTACTAGGGGCAAGTCTATGGGGGATCTCCCAGGGGTTAAGTATAAGGTTATAATGGTTAATGGAGTTTCGCTGGATGCCCTTTTAAAGGGCAAGAAGCAGAAGCCGACGAGATAATAGCTGCTGATAACTCTATCCACCCTCCTCCAAACTCTTCTCATCTGCCTCCTGTCTATCCACAAGATCCTTTGCAACATATATAGGACTCCCAACTAGATAGGCTAAGAATATAGCATGACTAGGTATCATTCTCTTTACGAAAGTGAATCCAGAGCCCTTTATATAGATCTTCGCTGTGTATAGATGCGTCTCCTCACTCACCTCATCAACAACCACCCTCTCTATCCTATCCCTAAGAACACCTAGTTCACTGAATAGCGTTAACAACTCGAAGAGAGTTTCCCTGTTATTCTCAACACCCTGCCCCTTTATCTTATTCATGGCTAGCACGATCTCTATAGGAACAAGATAGAGATTAAAAAGCCTGCCATCCTCCAGGATACACTGAAGCACCGTATAGGGATTAAGGCCCTCTGCATAATTTATATATGCATCTACATCTACCACCTTTAATAACTCATTTGCCAATGGGCCACCTCTATAGATGATACTATGGGGAGCTAATAAGGCTGACCTCTCCACACTCTGGAGAGCGAGATCTTGGCGCTTCATTAGTTCAGGACACACCAATCGAGAAACACGTGATGGGGAGAAGGAGAAGAGAAAAGAGGATCGAGAACCCAAAGAGTATCAGAGCATCAAAAAGAGAAATACCATAGGGGTTAAAGAGGCTTTCATGGAAATAGGCAGTATCTTTTTTACGTTTGTTTTTATATTATCTATGTTTAGCTACTCCTGACTAAGCTTATAAATCATCTTCCTTCACGCACTCAGAGCCTACTAAACAATATGTAGAAAGCTGCACTCCCATAGCCTGCCCAGGGCTATGCCGTGATGAGCCCGAGGGCATCAACCAACGAACATAAAAATACTTATAGAGGCTCTCAGGTGGACGGCTAGCAATCCATTCGCTTTAGTGATCTCGATCGGATCTGCTTTGCTTGTTAAGGGTGGAACCATCAAATCTAAATATTACTAGTAGAAGAGAGGTAGCAACATACTGGTATAGGGATATACTTAGGAGAATGGGTATATCGACAAGACTCAGAAACATATATAACAGCTATCAAGTTCTTAGCGGATAAGCTATATAATAGAGGAATTAGGAAGCCATATATAGGCTATTCATACATGCTTAGCCAGGATATTGGCAATGAATATAACACAACATAGGGTAGCTAGGAAGACCGAGCTCTGGTTTGTTAATACATTACAGGGAATATAGCATAGACGTGGAGATAGTTTCTGAAGGCTATACAAGCTAGATATGCTCTATGCTCAATATGCGTGTAAAGCATAGGAATGAGTGGATATATAGAAGACTATATGTATGTAGAAAACTGGATGAAGATCTATGTAAACATAAATGCCTCCTCTAAACACTGCATCTAGACTGCTACAGAATAAAACTAACAAGATAGGGTTAAGAGCTATATAGAGAAAGCTTAACAGTGTTAAACTAATAACCTCTTGTCCCCCTGCCCGGAAGGGTAAAACACCCGTGACTAGAAGAATAGAGAGCCTGGCTCTTCTAGGAGGGGGAGAAGGTCATAGAGCTTTCTGGATCCTTCCTACGGCCCTAGATCAGCTTTGTTGTAAATAGCACCTAGTGATCTAGTTTCTTACCTTCAACAACAACCATTGTAAGGGTTGACTTGACCTTTGGGAGTTTTCTGATACTGGTTGTAACGATTGTCTTAAGCGATTCTACATCTGGTGCTCTGATCTTTGCTATTACATCATAAACCCCATAGACCACGTACGCCTCTTCAACACCTTTTACCTGCATCAAGGCCTTTAGAACATCGTTCTCCCCCCCAACCTCAGTATTTATCAAGACAAATGCCTCTGCCATCTCAGGCTCCTCTCCTACCTATCTTTATGCAGCCTTATATATCTATATCCGAGTTCTTACTAAATAGATGCGCATTAGAACCTCGAGGCTGCATTTATATTATTTATACCAATGGTTGAGCATATGGCTGTTAGCAACTCCTCTATGTTGATCCCCTTCGCAGCTGAGATCCATGTGAATCTATGTGGCACAAGGCTTCTCGCCTCCATTGCTCCTCTAACAAGCCTCTCAATCTCTTCTCTTTTAATATAATTGCCTAAGAGATCTATTTTGTTAAAGGCTATAACTATGGGCTTATTCATAGCGCCTATCTTCTCGAGAAGGTTAAGGGCTGTCTCGATCTTCTCCAGCATCTCCTCACCCGGATCTAGAGCATCTACCACGAATACCAGTGAATCTGCATACTTGATCTCTGAGATTACTGAGTGAAAGACCTCTATAAGCTCACTAGGCATCTTCCTTATAAATCCTATAGTATCTGTGAATATGACCCTTCCACATGGAGTGTCTCCAGCCCTACTCTTTGGTGCAAGGGTCTTAAAGGGCATGGGGCCTGTGGGCTTTGCATCACCCGTGAGCATGTTATAGAGAGTCGTTTTACCAGCACATGTATAGCCTATTATGGCTACATGCGGATACCCCTTTCTAGTTCTTGAGAAGACGAGCCTCTCCCTCCTAGTCTTTATGGCTGCAAGTTCTCTAGAGATCCTTACCTCCTTCATCCTTAGCGTTCTTAGAAGGCTTTCATAGCCATACACACCGGGTCCCATGAAGCCCACCTGCTCGCCCAGCTTCGTCATCCTTATATACTCCTTAACCACAGGGATCATATGCTTAGAATGGGATAGCTCGATCTGCAGCTTAGCCTCCTTAGTTCCCGCATGGATCTCGAAGATCTTTAGCAGAAGGAGAACAAGATCCCAGACATCGCATCCAAGATCCTTAGACAAGTTATAGAACTGCCACGGCTTCAACTTATCATAAACCACTATAAGCTTGAGCCTCTCACCATTAGAGATCATCTTCTTAACAAGCTCCTCCTGGAGATAGTACCTATGGTTTGGCTTCTTAACAAAGACAGTCTCAACATCATCAATACCCAAGGCTTTTAAAAGGGATATAGCCTCGTCTAGATAGCCCCGCTCATCCCTCCTCATAGCGAGAATAACTTTTCCATGTTTCTCCAGGCCCAGGCTCTATACCCACCACATAAAATACTTCATAGACCTTTTTATCTAATTATCTAACCTAAGCACATGTTCGGAGGATCATGATTCTAGCTTATCTCTTCTGCTCCCTAACTATGGTTCTAGCCTGCTCTCTGAAGTAGTTGAGGAGATAGTATGGACCGCCAACACCTCTTCCAGTGGCTCCACTAGCCTTCCAGCCGACGAATGTCTGTGCACCTGGCCAAGCGCCTGTCGTGGAGCCTCCTCTTCTGTTAGCATATGTGACGCCGAACTCTATCTTTCTAAAGAATAGTTCATACTCGCTCTCATCCTCTGTGAAGATCCCTGCTGTTAGGCCGTATTCCGTGTTATTGGCCTTCTCTATAGCCTCTTCCAAAGTGTTGAACTCTGAAACCAGTAATATTGGTAGAAAGAGTTCCTGCTTCCATAGATAGTGATCCTCAGGAACCCCTGTAATTACTGTGGGCTCTACATAGAAGCCCCTAGCATAGAACCCTTCCTCGAGTACCCTGCTCCCAACAAGGATCCTGCCTCCGGCCTTTACAGCATCCCCAACATATCTCTTGAAACTATCAAGAGCCCTTCTATTTATCACAGGTCCCAGGAACACCTCTCTCCTCCTAGGATCCCCCACGACTATTCTCCTAACCCTCTCAACAAGCTTCGCTAGGAACTCATCCCTCACTCTTCTATCGATATACAGCCTTGATGTCGCGCTACACTTCTGCCCTCCATATCCAAATGCAGCCCTAACTGTTCCCTCAACAGCTTTATCCAGATCAGCGTTAGCTGTGACTATGGTGGGGTTCTTGCTACCCATCTCAAGAACTATGGGCTTTGGATACGGCTGCTCAGATGTGAATCTTCTATATAACCTCATACCCACATCCCTGGAACCTGTGAAGGCTATGCCAGCAACCAGCCTGCTAGATACAAATACGTCTTCAAACTCGTCTCCAGGGCCTGTGACCAGATTGAGCACTCCTGGGGGGATGCCGCCATCAATGTAGGTCCTATATAGCAGTATGGCTGTTAAGGGCGCCTCGCTAGTAGGCTTCCAAACCACCGTATTGCCTGTGAGTAGGGCTCCCAGCATCATCCCATTTGCCAGCATAAGGGGGAAGTTAAATGGTGATATTACTACCCACACACCATATGGTCTTGCAACACTCCATGTCTCCTCTCCCGGCGCTCCTGGCATCATTCTCCTTATATAGCCGTTCTCCCTCTCCATGAGATCAGTATAGTATCTTATAGCATCTATGGCCTCGTGAACCTCTGCAAGGGCTTCAAGCCTATTCTTCCCAACTTCATAGGTTATGGTTGATGCGAGCTCGAATCTCCTTGTCTCTAGAAGATCCGCTATCTTTTTAAAGATCCTAACCCTATCCCTCCAATCGCTCTCGCCCCATTCCTTAAAGGCCTCATAAGCAGCCTTTATAGCCTGGTTAGCATGATCCCTAGAGCCTCTCTGGAATCTCCCAACAAGGACCTCAGTATCTATCGGGCTTCTCTTCTCGAACTCCCCTCTTTCACTATAGACTTCTCTCCCAGCTATATACATTGGATATCTCTTCCCAATGAGCTCCCTCTCAACTAATGAGAGGGCTTCCTCATATTTTGGATGTATCGACTCGTCTGCAAAGAGGGTCACATAGGTTATTTTATAGTTGCTCATAATATCTACCAAAATATCTCTCACTAAGAAGGGATATATCTATGCTATCTTCAAAACGCTATCTAGAACAGCTTATAGCCGTCTAACCTTCTCACCGCTAAAGATGGCAAGGCATTTAGCTATAATCATGGGGGATAGAGGGTCTACCTTTTAAGGCTTATAGGGGAATATAGTTATTGTATAGAGGTTAAAATGGCTATTCTTAGCCTCACAATGGAGGTTGCTCTGGACGATATTCCGATATATGCAGGGGGTCTGGGCGTTCTCGAGGGGGATAAGTTCTATGCAATGGCTAGGAGGGGCATCACTTACTATGTCCTCACGCTCTTCCATAGAAATGGCTATGTTGACTATCTATATAGAGATGGCTATTTCGAGGAAAGGGATCAGGAGCCCATAGTATCCCTGGTGGAAGCGAGGCTCAAGAGAGGTGGGGAGCTTGTAGTTCCTACAAAGTTATATGGGGAAGTGAGGGTTGAGCCCCTGATCTATGAGTTAGGGAGTGCTAGGGCGATCTATTTAAAGCCCATATATCCCGATAATATAGCCCATATTGTTAGGAGGCTATATGTGGAAGATTCGCCAGAGCAGGCTATAGCGAAATACATAGTCTTTGCCAGATCCTCTGCCCAGTATATAAGAGAGAGGATAGGTGTTGAGAACATAGACTATATAGATCTCCAGGAAAGTAACGCATCCCTAGCAGCACTAGCTCTAAAGGAATTGAGAGAAAAGATTAGGCTGGTTATTCATACGCCAGGCCCCTGGGGACACCCAATGATCCCGGGAGAGGTGCTTGAGAAGGAGTTCGATATACAGGTTGGGGGAGGGCTAAAGAGACTCACGGACATAGTTCTTAGCTATATTGGTGTAGGCTATGGGGTCTCTAGAAAGCATCTAGAAACCCTTTCCAAGATATTCCCCCAATATTCCTGGAAGCTTGGTTATGTTAGAAACGGAGTAGATCTGGAGAGATGGAGCCATAGAGAGATAAAGGTGCTAGTCTCTAGGGGTTTGAGATATGTGAGCCTAGAGGAGCTTAGGAGGGCTAGGAACATGGCTAGGGAGGATCTCATATCTATGATTAGGGCTAAAAAGCCCGGGATCAGGATTGGAAGGACTATTATAGCATGGGCTAGAAGAATCACTAGGTATAAGAGGCCATATCTAGTAGAGAGACTCATAAGAGAGATAGGGAGAGAGCTAGACGTAACATTTGTTCTAGCAGGCAAAGCACACCCACGCGACGGAGATGGTAGAGAGGCAATGAGAAGCTTCAGAAGATTACATGAGGAGATGGATAACGTTGCCTATATACATGAATATAGCTTGGAGGATGCAAAGGTAATCCTCAGCGGCGCAGATCTACTGCTATTCACACCCTTCCCAGGGTGGGAAGCGTGTGGGACAAGCTATATGAAAGCGGGGATCAACGGCGTCCCAACACTAGCATCTAGAGACGGAGGCGCTCTCGAAACAATAATCGATAGACATAATGGGTGGCTCTTCGGCCTAGAGGTAACACAGTTTATCAATATCTATGAAGATAGAGCAAGCGTCTCGAAAATTGATGAGGAGGAATATAAGGATCTCAAGGCCAAACTAGTAGAGATCATAGATATCATAGACAGGGATCCAGATACATACCTAGAAGTTTCCCTCAACGCCCTCAAAAGCTTTAGAATATCCTCAGACATCTATAGAACTCTCAGGGACTATAAATATATCTCTTAAACAGAGCATCAGGTCGACATATCCACCAAGATCTCCGCCGCATACTCCTCGATTAACATTGATTGTCACTAATATTCCTCTGTTTTGGACTGCTTTGCTTCTTGATCCAAAGGTTTTGACCCCTGCGGCCATCGAGGGATCTTCACCCCAAAGAGACCTGGGGATCTCTATGGGCTCACTAGTGGCTGTCAAGCCCAGCGGAAAGGGGCTCCCATCTAGGATTGGAACCACGAAGCCCTTCTGGGCATAGCCCTCATATAGGGTCCCGATCTCGGGAGCTCTAAACATCATAGCATCCCGAGAATATCCACGCAAAGCACACAGGGTATCACTTCATCATTAAAATAGCTAGGGATTAGATGACTATAAGCTTAAGACCAGAAACAAGCAAACATAAAAACATTCCTATTAACATAAAAAGGACACAGCCCCCCATTGGCGCTGATAATTGTTTCATTTAAAAATAGATCAAAAGTACATATTATAAGCTTTCCTCCCTACATCTGCTTTAAAGAGCGGTCTGGTTCTTATTTTCTCGATATCTCTATATATTTTTAGGTTAGGGTCTTGGTTAGTGAGCGCTGGGTCTTCCCAGGGACTGTGCTTGGAGTTATAGAGGAGTATTTTCCTGGGAGCTATGTGTATGAGCTTGATGGGAGGCTATATTCAAGCGTTATTGGTGTTCCTAGACTCGATATGGTTAGGAGGGTTGTGTGGATCGATCCTGTGAATAGGGTTCAGATGCCGTCTCCTGGTTCGATGGTTTATGCCTACGTCGTTAGTGTTAGAGATGAATCCTCTCTTCTCAGGATCGTTGCTACAGATCTTAGAAGACCATATAAGCAGGGCTATGTTGGGATTCTACATATATCACAGGCAAGGCAGGATCCCAGCGAGAGGAGCCTTTCAGATATAATAAGAGTGGGTGATATGGTTCTAGCCAGAGTCTTATCGAAGAATAATCCATATATATTATCACTGAAGGTACCAAGGGCGGGGATTGTTCTGACAATGTGTCCCAAGTGTGTGAGCTATATGAGGTTAAAGGGTGGGAGGCTGGCATGCCCTAGATGCGGTTTCGAGGAGAGTAGAAGGGTATCGCCACTATATCTATCCATATAGGATGTCGGAGATGCCCAGGATAGGGTTTTCTGTGTGGAAGGATGATTCCAAGAGGATCAAAGATCTTATTCCGAATTTACTAGAATCCGGGTATGATCATGTTGAGGTCAGCATTGAAAGTCCCCTGGATACTAGAGATCCCGATCTACTATATTTAATATCTACTCTAAGAGATGCTGGTCTGAGCATTGGTTTCCACGCCCCCTGGAAGGAGATATTTCCAGCCTCTCCAGTTGAGGAAATAAGGCTGGCCTCGACAAATGTTCTAGCCAAGGTCCTTGAAAACATCCTAAAGTTCGAACCCACGTACCTCGTGCTACATGGTTCAAGCGAGCAGAATATATGTTTGAAGAACGAGGATACATGTATAGGGAGTCTGGAGATATCAGTGGAAACCCTTCGTAAAATATATGGTGAGATCTACATAGAAACGATACAAGGTCTCTGCTGCGGCAAAATATCACAGATCTTAAAACTCATAGAGAAAATTCAGGAGCCCAGAGTATGCCTAGACCTCGCCCATATAGCTGTTGAAAGTATTATTAAGGCTAGGAATAAATGGCCTTCTAGAATATCTGACACTCTAAGTGAGATTCCAGAACGGCTTGGAAGGATATCGCCTCTGATCCATATACATGGATTAAAGAGCGGTGATAGAAGGGTTAGGACGCACTATGACTTCTCTTACACACCTCTAGGAGGTGAAGACATAGCCAGAGCTGCAAAGATGTGGGGCGTAAGATATATAGTCTTCGAGGTCTTCTACAGATCATCTGGCGAACCAGTAAAACCCTCAGATCTATACGAAGAGGTTAAAAGGATTAGAGGATGGATATCTATACTTAGCTGAATATAAGGTAGAAGACCTCTGCAAGTTTCAAGCCTCGCCCCCTAGGGCAAGTAGCACAGGTCTTACAAGCAAACATATAAATATGGCTTTGATAACACAGAGATTACGCGTGGGGCAAAAATTCCCAGCTGGTCATCGAGATAGAAGCAACATATCTCCGCCTAAGAGTAATGCCCACCTTTAGCTGTTTTGGGTTTCATATCTATTTATAAGGGTTGATATATAGTCTTTTTATGGAGCGATTTTGCTGAAGTCTAGTGAGGTTTGCCAGATCCTTGAGCTTGTGAGGGCATATTCTGTGCCTATAAGGGATGACAGGGTTAGAGGGCTGATAACATGGTATGTTAAGGCTCTACAGAATGCTATAGATATGATCTGGGATAATATCGAGTGGAAATACAGCTTCCCAGAGCTTGTTAGAAGGGGTGGAAAGCTGATCACTAATATGGGTTTGAAGATGAGGATCCCAATAATACCGAGGGACAGGGCTTTCAAGAAAAGGCTTAGAGAAGAGCTTATGAAGGATAATCCCTACGCAGCACACTGGGTAGATGCTGTTATTAGGAAAGCTTACTCGATTATGAAGAATTGGAGGAGGAGGTATCTAAGGGGGAGGGCTAGGAAGGTTAAGCCGAGGGTTAGGAGGGGATTCGCTAGGTGCAAGATAACGCTTATGAAGATAGATTATCAGGCTAAGACCATAAAGATAACTCTAAAATAAGGGGAATACTTGACTATATCCTGGAGATCAACATGGTTTGAGCACAGGGTTAGAGATTGGACTGTTGGTGAGGTTATAATCAAGGACGATAGAATAGTTATCCCCTTCAAGAGCTCTGAGGAGATCTATGTTAGGAGGGTTATTGGATGGGATAGCAATGAGCTTTCATTGGATGGCTACGAGCCCAGTATAGGTTTTATACATGTAGATCTAAAGCCTCTCCAGAGCATGAAGATCACTTATGAGCGTAAAAAGGCTATAGCACAGAGTAGGGGTAAGGGGGAGCTTTATGAGAAGTATGTTAGAAGGGAGAGAAATAGGGAGAAGGACTTTATAAACAAGCCCTCAGCAGGCTTGAGAATGCTATTCCCAAATACTATCCATGTATTCGAGGATCTTGATAAGGAGGATCTCGTTAGCAGGAAAAGGGCTAAGAATAGGAGGAAGAGGAATGCTAGAACACCATGGAAAAGAATACATAAGAGGATATCAGAGGTGGCTTTAACAGCTCATGTGGATCCGAGGAACACATCTAGGGAGTGCCCCAGATGCGGGTATGTCGTAGAGACCCAAGAGGGGCAGATCCTCGAATGCCCTAGATGTGGATTAAAAATGAACAGGCATAAGGTAGCATCTATAAACATTAGGAGGAGATATCTAGAAGGCAAGAGGAAGAAGAAGAGGAAAACCAGGATGCGGGGGTTTCCCCACAGCAATGAACCTGAGGCTTCGATGATGGTGGAGCTGTGGGTCGGGGTCACCCCGAGCGGGAGGAGCCCAGCGATATGGATCCCGATGAAAAGGGATCCTGAAGGCGATGAAGCCAAGGGAAGAGGGCTTGAAATCAAACCATATCAAGCCCAATGAAACCCGAACCTCTAGGGCCCAAGCATAAACAAGATATCGCTATGAAATTGATAGGAGTCATCTATATTCTAACCCTAACCGAGTCTCTTTCCCAGAGCGTGGAGACGCTTCAAATGAGATGATATACGGACAACCTCACCTCTTAAGGCGAGATAGGGCTTTGGAGCATTATGCCTTTAAGCCTTCAAGCTAAGCATTTATTGTTATAATGAGGTCTATGACTTTAAGGGTTAGGGGGTCAATGCCTCGGATGGGCACCCCGTTAGTATGCCCCGACGTACCTAGAGAAGAGACCCCCGAACCATACCCCCAACCCGATGATCATGGAGATAGGAGCATTAATCCCCCACCAGAGGGCTAACATCCGAGACCCCGGCATAGAAACCCCTTAAGAGAGGGAAGAGGTCATGTATAACATCAATAAGGTTTCTAGCCCAACAATGCTATCACAAGACGAGGAAACGATATAACTCAAAATATATGGAGGTAGAGAAAATACTATGGATTGTTGACGTGTTCAGACTACTGTATGAAGGTTGAGCCGTATCAGAGTACTACACAAGCAGGGAATGCCCGATATGCGGAATCAGACATAAACCAAGGAATAATATATAGAGGGCTATACATGTGTAGGAAACCGGGAAGAAGATCAATGTAAACATAAATGTAACACTAAACATAGCAAGAATACTAGGACATAGAATAGAGGTAACAAGAAAGATAGAGAACGTGGTAACCAGCATAAAAACCTGCCCCTTAAAGGGCTGGGAGGGGTCATTGCTTATTCATCTCGGATATCGACTAAGGGCTGCCATGCTTGTAACTGCAATTATTCAGCTCTGAGTGTTCAACGCGCTTGATCTCGCTATAAGTATATATGGCATTAGCTTGGGAGCCGATGAGATTGACTTCGCATAAAGAGTATACCTAGGAGGTGTTGAGAATCTATATAACTGGAAACCTTATCTTTTTAGGATGTGAATGTTTTGCTTTAAAACCCTATGTAATATCTTGATTGATGCCCATCGTAGGGTCTAGATATCGTGCCTATACCGATAAGCAGACATTGAGGGCTTTAAAAGCCTGCTGATGCTAGCATGTGAGATCTATAACACCCTGCGGTGGGCAGACATATACTTCTACCAAAGAGATGGAAAGGGGGCTAACACCGACAGAGCTGAGGTAACTAGCACTTGATCTAAGAAAGCATGATAGGGATTATCAGCAGATCTAATCGCAGGTGGTGCAGCAGATCAGGGATCGTTTCTACGAGGCTGGCAGAGGTTTCTCGACGGCTTAGCAAGATTTCCTAGAGAAAAAGAAGCCGCATAAATACTACAGCCTATCTATCCACAAAAAGAGTGGAAGATTCTCAGTTAGAAATATAGGGACAAAGGGAAAGAAGGATAGGAAGAAACTCATACAGCTGAGACCATCCGACCTAAAGGTTTTCAAGATTATCATGCATGGAAGATTTCCCACTCAACAAAATGAAGAGATAGTTACAATACCAACCTGTTATTAATAAATTATATACTTGGGAGGTGGGGGAGGTTGGGTTTCATTATACTTTGTGTTTACTAAGCCCTTTTCACTTTGCTGCACAGCCCTCGGGATCCACAGCGGAGAACGGCTCAAACAGGGAGAAAGTAAGCTAGGCCATAGCTTCTTTAATAACCTCTTCTGGGGAGATATCTGTACTCCTCTTCCTAGCCATTGTTTTTAGGGCATAGTAGTATGCTGGGATCTGATAGGCGTAATCCCTACCTATCCAAGGCTCCTTAGATATATGTGATATTGGATCAGCTCCTGCTGTATATATTATTATGTTGTTTCTTAGCATTATCTTCTTGAGATCGTGGTCAGCGTTATCTAGATCATTAACGGCTTCTCTAAACTCATCCCAGATATTGTTGCCAAATGTTTTCCTAGATGCATCATAGATTTTTGTTAGTGTCCTAACTATTCTTGTCCATAACCATTTCTCTAAACCGCTTCTCTTCATTGTTATGATCGATCTTGAGTTACCGCCTGTTAGTCTCCAGAGAATCTCTGGATCAATGTCAAGACCTATTTTCTCAGCAAGCTCTTTTGATGCCTCTTTCGAGAGGTTCCAGATCAGTGCCCAATCAACCTTATCCCCTACAACGTCAATGAGATCTTCCACAGCAGCATCGCTCACAAGAGCTATAACAGCTATCGATCCTCCCTTCTCTGAGTAGATCCTATTGTATTCTGCTATGTCGTTTGCGAAGCTCTCGAGCCATTGTCTGAAGTTGCTGAGATGCTCAGGGCTATCAGCCTTAACCTCGTCGAGCACTATCAACACACCCCTACCCCTCCTAAGCCTGCTAGCTATGTAGCTGGCTAGGGTGAATGCTATGCCGAAGATCGTTGATGTAGAAACTATAGTGGCTCGATCTGGCGAGATCTGGGAGTCTCTTAAATACCCAGCAATACTCTCACCCAGCCCCCTGAAGCTCTTGGGAAGATAGAGCAAAGCCTTCTGAAGAGCCTCCTCAGACCTCTCAACAACCAAAACATCAAGCCCAGAGCCAGCCTGATCAGCAGCTCCTGAGAGAATCCTGAATAAAGTGCTCTTACCACAGCCCTTAGGTCCGTATAGAACGGTTATCCTACCCCCTAGGAAAAGATTCTCAGAACCCCTGAGGATCTTCCTAATCTCATCATCACGATCCACAAATCTATACCTACCAACGCCAACCGCATAGATATCATAGCTATGCATTCTGCTAATGATCTCATCTACACCAACCTTTTTCTCAGCTCTAGACGTCTCTATATCTTCCCCAGGCATTTCCCTAACCCAGATAGTATCTATGGCACTTCCAACAATATATATTGAAAAGGGATATAGATATACAGCTAAAACCACCCGCCCTTCAGGGTGGGGAGGGGTTATATGTTAATGAATAAGGGCTATGGATCATTCACTGGGATGCTTAATTTAAAAGTTTCGAAAGAAAGTGTAGAAGGGTAGGAATTGGAAGTTCTGAATGCCCTTGCGTCTATAGGCGAGTATATACCTGGCGTTCCTAAGCCTGCAGTGAAGCCTAGTCTTGGTATCAGGTTTCTATATACATTCCTAGCCGTAGCTATATATGTGCTGATGGCTTCTACCCCCCTATACGGGATCCAACATACTGCCGGTGCTGCTGCAGCCCTCCCCACGATCGTTCAGGTTGTTTTCGCATCTTCTCAGGGGACTCTTGCACAGCTAGGCATAGGACCTATAGTTACGGCAGGCCTTATAATGCAGATCCTCGTAGGGTCAAAACTAATAGAGCTAGATCTCTCTAAGCCAGAGGGGAGGAGAACCTTTACTCTAGCCCAGAAATCACTCTCACTCATAATAGCTGGTGTTGAGGCTGGGGGCTTCGTAATAGTGGGATCTAATTTCTGGGAGCTAACAGGTCCTAACCCTGTCTTTGATGTCGCTGCATCTCCCCTCATAAGGTTCTTCGTATGGCTCCAGCTGGTGGGGGCTACCCTCCTCGTGATCCTCCTGGATGAAATGCTCCAGAAGGGCTGGGGTATAGGGAGCGGAATATCCCTTTTCATACTAACAGGGACTACTGGTGTAATTGTCAATGATCTCTTCTCCCCTATCTCGATCTCACAAGGATCTCAGGAGCCTCTCGGATTTATACCTTATGTGATATATAGCTCGATGCAAGGGAGTCTGGTCATTGAGAACCTATTTGTTAGATACAACCCGACTCTTGGATATTTACCAGCTCTTATGGGGCTCATATCCTTTATAATAATAGCTGTTGTTCTGATCTACCTCCAGAGAATGAAGGTATATATCCCAGTAACTACGCAGAGGCTGAGAGGCCTCAAAACCAGGGTGCCTCTTCAGTTTCTATATGTTACTAACATGCCTGTGCTTCTAGTTTCAATATTGTTCGCCGACCTAATGATCTTTAGGGCGATGCTCGGTGGAACCGGTGCTAGTAGCTTCCTAGACCAGGCTCTATTCTATCTAACGCCTCCTAGGGGGTATCTAGAGCTTATAGCTAATCCAGCTAGGATAGCTGTATATACGCTGATCTTCACGCTGCTAGCTCTAGCCTTCGCCTTCATGTGGGTCGAGGTAGCTGGTCTCAACCCATCGGGGCAGGCTGAGAAAATCATAAAAGCCGGCCTCGAGGTGCCTGGGCTTAGGAGAAATCCGAAGGTGCTAGAGATACTTCTAGCAAGGTATATCTATCCACTAACACTCCTAAGTACTCTAATAGTTGTTGCCCTAGTAATAGTTGCTGATCTAACCCTAGCATATGGATCTGGTGTTGGTATACTACTCTCAATAGGCATTGTCGAGCAGTACTACATGCTAATAGTAAGGGAAAGGGCTCTCGAGGTATACCCAGCTCTCAAGAAGATCCTTGGCGAGTAAGCTATTTTTTACCCGCTATACATATGATCATATGGATAGGCTTTGGAAAAGGCATCTTATGATCAGCTATATAATATGATTAAAAAGGGCCACGATAGAAAGGGTAGGAGAAGCTCTGCTATTGAGGAGTATCTAGAGACTATACACGAGCTTGAAAAAGTAATGGGGTGGGTCAGGATAAAGGATCTCTCAAAGATCCTCAATGTAAAGCCTAGCAGCGTTACTAAAACGATCAAAAAGCTACATTCAGAGGGCCTAGTAATATACGAGAGATATAGGGGCGTGAGACTAAGCAAGGCAGGCATAGAAGCCGTGCATAAGCTTGGAAGAAAACATGAGATCCTAGCAGAGCTCCTAAAGGAAGCAGGTTTAGAAGAGACCGAGGCACAAGCAGAGGCTGAGAGACTAGAACACATAATACCGGATAGGCTTATTGAGCATCTTGAAAAGTTCCTCAAAAAATATAGAGAAGCAATCGCTAGATGTAGAGAAGGATATATAGCAAGAAAAAGGGTAGAGTCGCTATAATACATCTCCACACAGATCTAAAGCCACCTACTATACATTGTGAACAACAGTGCCCTCTTCTTCATCCTCTGAAAATTAAATCCTTACCTCCATGGACATTTAAGAACATGTTATATAATGCTCGGTGTGGGCTGTATCCTTTTTCATGGTAATGAGGAGCACCCGAAACCGAAGCCCTGGATGAGGGCTCTGCCCAGAAGGGCTTCGGGGTTCCAAGCATAGATGGAGGCCCGGTGCCGCTGGGCTCCACAGCCACCCACGAACACATAGAGATCCCAAGATCTCTTTGGGGGAGGTGGAAGTCCCCCGATGCCACAGGATCAAAACCCTGTGGATCAAGAAGCAAAGCAACACCAAACAAATGAAAATCAGCGATAATCAACAACCATCGGGGGACAAGCGGTGTGGGAGACCTTGAAAACCCCTAGGCTGGATAGTCTCAGTAGTATGAGCTTCTTCCTATTCTTCTTACTCCTTGTCCTTATTTCTCTAACCCAGAGTATCTCCCCCTTTTGCGGATAGACCAGGCTATAATATTTATGGGGCTTCTTCTCCCTAGGGAACCTTGCTAAGCCATCGATAAACCCCTGCCCAGCCTCGTAGAAGCGATCCCCAATCTGTTGAACTGTCTGTAAATAGATCTGCTGGTAATCCCTATCATGTTTTCTTAGATCAAGTGCTAGTTACCTCAGCTCTGTCGGTGTTAGCCCCTTTCCATCTCTTTGGTAGAAGTATATGTCTGCTCACCGCAGGGTGTCATAGATCTCATATGCTAGCATCAGCGGGCTTTTAAAGCCCTCAATGTCTGCTTATCAGTATATGCCCTATACATGTGATATCTATGAGCATACAGATATAGCTGTGATGGGGTGGATAATGCTTTGAGGGCTTGGAGATCTATAAGCCCGATGATCATGGCAATGAGGCCGAAACGCTCTACCAGAGGTGTAATACTCATGGTCGGGTAATAGAAAAGGAAAAGAAGATATATTATAGTAGATATTATTATAGAATTGAGTAGGGAGGGTGTCATAGGTTTCGTGGAGGGGTTTGAGGTAACTCCTTGGGAGGTTAAGGGCAAAGTAGATTATGAGAAATTGATCAAGATCTTTGGTACTGAGAAGATCACGGAAGATCTTCTTGAAAGAATTAGGAGGCTAGCTAATGGAGAGCTTCATGTACTCCTTAGAAGAGGGGTTTTCTTTTCCCACAGGGATCTTGATAAGGTTTTGGAGGATTATGAGAGGGGTAAAGGGTTCTTCCTATATACTGGGAGAGGTCCTTCAGGGCCTATGCATATTGGGCATCTAATACCATTTATACTAACTAAATGGCTCCAGGATAGGTTCAGAGTAAATGTATATATAATGATCACAGACGATGAGAAGTTCCTAGATGAAGAGGGGATGAGCCTCGAGGAGGCTAGGAAATGGGCTTATGAGAACACCCTTGATATAATCGCTGTGGGCTTTGACCCTGATAGAACCTTTATATTCCATGATACCGAGTATATCGGGAAGATGTATCCGCTGGCTATAAAGATAGCTAAGAAGATAAACTATAATCTTGTTAGAGCCGTCTTTGGTTTCACGGGATCCACTAATATAGGGCTTATATTCTATCCAGCTCTCCAGATAGTTCCAACATTCTTTGAGAGGGCTAGATGTTTGATACCGGCCGCAATAGATCAGGATCCCTATTGGAGAATACAGAGAGATCTAGCGGAGTCCTTCGGATATTATAAAGCTGCTGCAATACACTCAAAATTCCTACCACCCCTCACAGGCTTCGAAGGGAAGATGAGTACCTCGAAGCCTGAAACAGCTATATTTCTCTCAGACGATCCCAAGACTGTTAGGAACAAGATCATGAGGTACGCCTTCTCAGGAGGGCAACCAACTATCGAGCTACATAGGAAGCTTGGAGGGAATCCCGATATAGATGTGCCCTTCCAGTGGTTAAAGATGCTGTTTGAGCCTAGCGATGAGAGACTCTCGGAGATCGAGATGAACTATAGATCTGGTAAGATGCTCACAGGAGAGCTTAAGGAGTATTTAATAAGCAAGGTAAATGACTTCCTAGAGATCCACAGGGCTAATAGGGAAAGGGCTAGAGAGATGATCCATATATATAAGTACGAGGGTAAGCTTGCCAAGAAAATGTGGGAATCTCCTCTCACCTAGATCCCAAATATATGCCACAGCATAATATATTAACTCTTTAGTGGAGATATTTTGGTAAGACATAGTGCTAGCCAGCAGTAATCAGCCTAGGAATGGCGACTATATAATAGATCGCTTCGGCAGGCCATTCACGATCATGAGGATAAGCGTAACCCATGACTGTAACTTCAAATGCTTTTTCTGTCACATGGAGGGGGAAGATCCGTATTCGAGGCAGTATCTAACCCCTGAAGAGATAGGGATTGTTGCTGAAGCAGCCTCGAGGCTAGGTGTTAAGAGGTTCAAGATAACTGGGGGTGAGCCGACTCTTAGAAGAGATCTTCCAGATATCATTAGAGAGATCAAGCTGAGAGCTGGTGCAGAGGACATATCCATGACGACCAACGGGGTTCTGCTAGAGAACCTTGCCAAGAAGCTGAGGGACTCTGGGTTAGACAGGATCAATATAAGCCTCCACACACTTGACGATAATAAGTTCTACATGATAACAGGTACGAGAATGCTTAGTAGGGTTCTGCGGGGTATAGATGTTGCTATCGATGCTGGATATAGGCAGATAAAGATTAACATGGTGATCCTTAAGAATGTTAATGAGGAGGATGTATGGAGGCTCATAGAGATCGTTAGAGAGAGAAAGCTGGTGCTTCAGCTCATAGAGCTACACCCGGTTGGAGAGGGTAGAAAGATCTTCTCCAAATACCACACATTCCTAGATGAGCTTGAAAATAAGCTGATGAATGTGGCTAGGATGAGGATTAGAAAGGAGCTTCACAATAGACCAGTATACTATCTAGAGGGTGGAGGGGCTATCGAGATCGTGAGACCAGTGAGAAACCCCCTTTTCTGTGCAGCCTGCACGAGGATCAGGCTAACAGCTGATGGCTATCTAAAACCCTGCCTGGTTAGAAGCGATAATCTAGTCCCTATTAAGGATATTCTTAGGATGAACATAAGCAGGGGGAGGAAGGTCGAGCTATTGGTAGAAGCCCTTCTAGAGGCTAACTCCCGGAGGGAGCCCTCAGCATATTGGAGAATAGGGGAGGATTTCGAGAGGAGTGTCTATAGATACCTAGGCAATGGCTCGAGCATCCAGGATCAGCTAAGAATTAGGTTAGAGATCCCCAGGAGACCCGCTACTCCCAATATAAGAAGTATTCTTGAGGGTGATGGGGAAAAGAAAGAGGGTTTGAAAGAGAAAAAATACATTATATATAGCCTTAAATACCCTGCAGATGAGCTCTAGCCCTCCACCATCTATCTAGGCATCAGCCCCACTATAGCCATTACCATTAGTATTATAACCGCTATATGGGGCTTTAACTCCACGTGGTCACCAGAATAGGGGAGGATATTCGTAGTTCTATACGCCATGTGGGAGATCCCTGCGAGAGCCAGCATTATAATTGCCAGAGTAGAGGAGATCGCGCTGGATCTGGCTATGGGATCTATATATGCTAGCGCAATGGCAGAAACAATGATTATGAATATATAGAAGCCTCCTAGAATAATCATCCACGTAGGTATATCCCTCTCAAGCTCGACAACCTTCTCAACGGCTTCTGCCCTAGTCCCTGTATCCCGTGGATCGGGATCCTGGGCGATCCTGACCCTTCTATCACCTATCCTGGGAACCATACTCAGAATCAATAACCCAACTCCACTTCCAAAGGAGCCTATAGCTATTGAAGCCAGGCTTTCAAGATCACCGCCCCTCATTACACTTTCCCAGGATCTCAGAGCCAGAGTCGCCCCAGAAGCTATTAACAAGAGAACACCAACATAGAGCGATGCCATCCCCCTCACAAGACCCTGTCTATTAACCCTTACACCTGCGTGCCTCTTGGATAGGAGGTATATGCCCAGGACTATGGTAATCATTGGGGGTAGCATGACAGCTAACGCCTTGTCTAGATGTATAGGCTCTCCTGGTGTTAGAGCACCCCAGATCGTCGCTTGTATTAAATATACAACTATTAAAGCGCCTATAGCTGTATGTACAGGTCTTTTAAGTGGGTGTCTCTCGTCACTCCTATCTAGGAAGGGTACTAGGATTAGGTAGAGTAGTGGGGCTATAACCCCCACTATGAATGGCACTAATATTGGACTCTCGGGAATTGTTATAGTTAGGGGCCCGAAGGAGATGACAACAGGGCTCTGGATCGAGAGGAAAACGAAGTCAGCCACTTTGTAAAGGAATAGGAAGAACCAGGGCGGGTAAGGAGGATGCTCGGTCTCAGCCCCAGCAGGAGGCCCTGGGAGGGGAGATATAAGGGGATGTATATTCTCGAATGTGAGGGCGATAGAGAGTAAAGCTAGCAATAACCCCCATGTGATGCCAGTCATATATAGTATATAGAGGAAGTTTGTTGGGAACCAGGGTGCGAGATCCTTTCTCATCTGATTTATTATTGAGAGAGACACTTTCCACCTACTCTCCTTAGGATCTGCTGGGGGCCCGTATGCCTCGAATAGGGCTAGGTGGACTACGAATAGGAGGGCTAGAAGCCCTGCCGATATTATGTGGAAGGCTAGCACCCTCTTATATGTCTCAGCTGTGCTTGTGCCGAATAGGAGGGCTAGAATGTAGTTGCCTAGATCAGCGCCAAAGACCCCTGTCACAACACCTTTTCCAACGTTGATAGCATCTGTAGCGGTTATATCCCCGATCAGCACATAGCCTAGGAAGGCTGTGTTGAGGGTCATTACACCCGATAAGATCCCTACTATCCAGAGAAGCTCTCTGGGCTTTTTATATGCTGCTTTGAAGAAGTTTCTGAACATATGTATATATGCCGATAGGATCATTAGATGCGCCGCATAGAGATGCGAAGGGAGGAGAAGCTTTCCATAGGGTATCTCGTTAACTATCCTCATGGTGGAGTTATAGGGGTTCGAGGCGTCATACCATATTAGTAGTAATAGACCTGTTATAGCTAGCCACGCAAAGGCTGATGCAACTATTGCCCCAAGCCAGTGATCTAGATCGAAATAGGTGTAAGGAACCCTTCTAAAAGGGATCTCTCTTAGATTAGCCCTATCAACAATCCATCCCCAGATCCTATCAACTATATTGCCCCAAGCCATGCCAATCACCTATGCTAACGCTAATTGCGCGAACTCCTCTGCAGAGTATATGATGATCCTATCCCCAACAACATCACCACATAGATTACATACCTTGCCAAATATGGTGGAACCCACAACACCTACAGCGTATAAATAATCTGTAGATTGATCCCATTCAAGCACTATAGTAGGTAATGGGTGGATAGCAGGATCTAGAAGCACCACAGCCCCTCTATATGGATCGTAAACAGTCCCATGACATCTACAGTGGAAAACACCCCCTCTCTGCCCTATCTCAGGCGGGCTCGTCCTAAGGCTCGTTGGTTCCCCAGGCTTGTGGAATCTCAGCTGTGGATATATGCATCCTAGATGCTGGCATATAAAGCTATACGCAATAACAGATCTGCTGGGACCCACACCGCCAGGGAATCGATATTTAGACGCGTTTGGGGGCCCCTCTATAGGCTTATTACCTCCCCCAGCCGCTAGTGAGAAATCCTTCAATGGATACATGGTGATCGGTAGCTCTAAGGGCTTAACCTCTACAGGGTTGCCCTTTTCATCCCCCAGGTTGATCAGTATAGCCTGTGTATCCTTCAGGGGGTAGAAGAAGAAGTATGGAGTGTTGATTGGCAGCTTCGAAGCCCTTACCGGGTCGCCATTTGAAAAGACCAACTGTGATCTCGGGTATTTAGCCGCCCCGCTTATAGCAGGGGGTGTGACATACCTTATCGTAGGAATTATTAGGGATCCTATAGCGCCGGCTACCCCAACTGCTGCCATATACCTAATGACATCCCTCCTCTTGACGCCCACTTGGTTCCCCTTATTATAGACTTCTCCTACATAATAAGAATTATAATAGGTAATAGCTATCGCTACATCCAAACATAACAATAGCTATTAGAATAGGCTCATATATTTCTATATATAGGCGCATATATGTTAATATATAACTAAAGTATATGCTGAAGACCTATAAGTATTAACACAACCTAGGAACATCGTCCCTTAAGGACAGGGATTTATAAGCTCTTATAAACTATATAGATGCGTGATGTGTATAATGGTAATGAGGGCTACGGGATCGGGCATGCTGGGAAGTAGAAGAAAAACAAATATAAAAATGATCTCTGATGGAATTGGGAGAAGTCTAGCAACTCGATCCCCGAGCCCGATGATGGAGAGAAAAAGAAATATTTACTATAGAATTAAAAATGGGGGACAAGCGAGGCATGTTGAAAGAGGCTGACAGATCTTTATTAGTTGTCTTAGGGATCGAACTATATATGCTTCAATTCCTCATAGAGGCAGATATATATAGACCTATTCTGGCGATACTCACGATAGCTTCTATAGTGATTCCTGTAGCTACGCTTGAGGGTGTAGGAGGTGGAGTTGCTAGGGCGCTCTCTATAGTGCTTGGGCTAGAGCTAATAGCGCTGGGATTTCTATTCCCGAGTATCTTGAGCTATAGCATTGCTATTGGTGCATCTATAATCACTGTGATAGGGATGCTATTGATAGCAAATACTAGAGAGGGGTTCCCCAGATGGGTTTCTCTGATAACATTATCGCTAATCTACATACTCCTGGTAGTAGTGGTGCATGAGCCAACCGAGATGGCTATTATCGTTGGCATGTTAGGTGCTTTCTTAGGAGGGGGCTTCATAGCCTTAACCCTTAGAAGAGAGTGGGAAGAGATAGGCTAGTTATCCCAGAAATAAAGTTTCTAATTAGCCTCACACACCTTGTTCTGTGTTCTGTTATAACTCCTTATCCTGCTATCGCATGGACCCTCTATCGTGGCTTCCTGCTTTACTGCTTCGCCATTAGCCATGAGTAGAGGACGAGCCTCTCGGGCTCTTGGAGAGGCTCCCACTTCATCCAAAGATTATATGGCAAAGTGTTTAAAAGGAGAGATCCGCAATCTCAACCTGAAGAACGGGTTTTCAATTTCTATATAACTGCAATCATATAATTACTATAGGTGGATGCTATGAGCATACTCGAGAGGCTGAAACCCCTGTCTCCTGGACAGGAGGCTATGGTATCGGCTTTAAAGGATCCTGAGGCGGAGATAGTGGGGATCTTTGGTCCGAGCGGTTCTGGTAAGAGCCTCTTCTCCTTAGCATATGGAATAGATTCTGTGGTTAGCAATACATATAGAAGATTCCTCATAGTGAAGCCCCTAGTCAATGTTGTTAGTGGCATGGGAATCGGGGCAGAGGTTGGTAGGGATATTTTTGAGTCCCTTGTAATGGATTATTTAAAAGATCTTGCATCGACTCTCCAGGTTGAGAGCGGGCTTGAAGATCTTTTGAGGAGGAAGGCGATAGAGATCGTGGATCTGCACTATCTTAAGGGAAGAACATTTGATGAATCTCTCGTATTTATAGACGATATTCAGAACATGCCTGCAGAGAGCGTTATAGAGGTTCTGATAAGGGTTGGTAATAAGAGTAAGCTGATAGTAGCTGGTGACCCAGTGTTTCAGAGATTGAGGAGGGTTGAGAGGGACTCCTCATCTATTATAAGGGAGATATTATTGGGGGAGGAAAAGGCAAGAGTTGTAGATCTAGGGCTGGCGGATGTCATCAGACCAGGAGCTAGAAGAGGTTTAAAGCTGCTCATGGAGCTGATCCTCAGGAGCAGAGGTATGAGTGAGGAGGAGAAGAAGATAAATAGCATAATACAGCTCCACGCGCCAGATGCAGATGTAATAACAGTATTCGATGCGAGCAAGGCTAAGGAGATGTATGGAGTTAAGGGAGAGGGGGTGCCAGACATATTTATATTCACGAAGACGCCTGGCAGATTGATTGGAAAGGGTGGGGAGAGGATCCAGAAGATAGAGTCGGAGGTTGGAAAGAAGGTCAGGGGTGTAGAGCTTGTACTGGATTTCAAGGAGTGGATAAGGGCTATCCACCCAGTAACCTGGGTATATAAGCATGTTATTGAGGCGGATTTCGCGGGGCCGAGGCTGAGGATAAAGATCGATAGAGATGGTGCAGGCGCCTTCATAGGACAGGGAGGATCTAACATAAGGTTCTTCGAACACGTCTTAGAAGGCCTCATAGGCATTGGAGTCGAGATCGAGCAGGTAGAGGCTAGGGCCGAGAAGGGGGGTAGGAAGAGGAGGTCTGGAGAAAGCTGAGAAGAATATGTTTCTTCATAAACCCGGTTGCTGGGGTGGGGGGTCCTCTAGGGCTTAAGGGTAGCGATAATATCGATCTAGATATCCTCTTAAGAGTCACTAGGGATAGAGCTAGACTGCCCGCATTTATAAAGGGTTTCCGCTTTTTAAAAGAGCTCGTTGGACTAGGATTTGAGGGCATCATAGTATCTCCTCCAGGCCTGATGGGCGGGGACCTCTTGGAGGCTGTTGGATATAGAAAGATCGAGGTTATAGGACTGAGAACACCCTATTTGAATGGACTAAGCACTAGAGAGCATACCGCGGAATTCATCACAGAATCTAGCAAACAGGGATGCGAGCTACTAGTGTTTATTGGGGGGGATGGAACTGCTAGAGACCTATGCTTCTCCAAAGGCTTTCTCAGCGCCCCTGTCCTTGGGATCCCAGCCGGTGTTAAGGTTTATAGCAGTATCTTTTCACTCAGCGCTGAGAGCGGTGCTCACCTCGTAATGCTATATCTCGATGGCTATGCAAAGATCGAGTTGAGACCTGTTATAGATGCTAGCGAAGAGGATCTCAGAAGGGGTGTACTTAGTATAAAGAGGTACTGCGAACTACCCACAGTGGTTGTTAAAAACCTTATACAGGGCTCAAAAGAGCCTGGATACGAATATGATGTGGAGGGGATCGCTAGATACATTGGCGAGATAATGGAGAAAGGGAAACTCTATATCCTGGGTCCAGGAAGAACTATATATGAGATGGCCAGGATCCTTAGGATAGATAAAACACCATTCGGGGTCGATGCAATATACAACGGCCAGATAGTGGGAAGAGACCTAGACGCAACATCACTCGAAAAGCTCGTAGAAATATATGGAAAGCCATTGATAATCCTAACACCTATAGGGGGGACAGGCTTTCTACTTGGCCGAGGAAACCAACAGATAACATCAAAGATAGTGAGGATAGCGGGGAAGGAGAACCTAGTAATAGTGATGACACCAGAGAAGGCAAATAGAATTGATACACTCCTAATAGACACAGGAGACAAAGATCTTGATCAAGAGCTCGAAGGATTCTACAGAGCAATAACAGGCTATAGAGAAGAAAAGGTAATAAGGGTTAAGGCCTCGTGGAGGCTAGAGATATAGTGAAAAGCATATGAGAAAAAAATCTAGGGCCAAACCTAGAAAGTAGAGGGCCCGTAGCTCAGCCAGGATAGAGCGCCGGCCTTCGGAGCCGGAGGTCCGGGGTTCAAATCCCCGCGGGCCCGTTTCTTACTCGAGATCTTTATATTTAATCCCTTCAGTTCACGGCTTACTTGGGGGGGGTTGTGAACTCATGGGTGAGCTCAAGGGTGATGACCGGATCTGTAGGATCGATATTAAAGGTCTTAGTGATGATGTTAGAAGGGAGATCGTTAAAAGGGTTAAGGACAAGCTTGGATATAGCGGGGCTTTGGAAGCCCTTGGGATCGCTAGGGATCTCTATTCAACTATCTACACGAAATTAGAAAAGTCCCTGACGATGTTGTTCGGAGGGCTTTGCACTATCTAGATGAGTCTGAGTTCAACCGAATTGTTCAGGGTTTTGACAGGCTCAGGACTGTTGGCATCGTTAGGGATGATGGATCTATAGACTACCCTAATACTACAAGCAATCTCACTAGCATCTAGGGATGAGTATCTTAAGCAGGCTATCCTAAGATTCGCAGTGGAACGTTTTAGGGAGGATCTTAGGAAGATGCTCGGGCTAGTACCAACAACCATTAAGCTAACATGGGATCAGGGTTTTGAGGAGTTTCTGAGAGAGAGGAAGAAGAGGACAAAGATCAGGAGCGAGGGCACCATGAAATACTATAGAAACTATTCAAGAAGCACCTAGAGGGTAAAGTTCTTAGTCAGGATCTTATTGATTATGTGATCAACTACCCTGTTAAGTGGCTTAGGAATGTGTTTAGGCACTATATCCAGTACTTATACTATACTAGGAAGATCTCTCCGGAGACATATGGGTGGATAATGGAGGTTGTGCCTAGCAGGAGCTATAGGATGGATGTTAGACCATATCCAATCAACATTGAGGATCTTGCGGGAACACTATCAATATTGAGGAAGAGCCACAGGATCTACTACCTACTCTATAGAATCATGCTAGAGGGCGGTTTAAGACTTTCCCACGCGATGCACATCATCAGAACATTTAACAGGGGAGGTTGTTGAGATAAATGGGCTAGATATCGAGACAAAGAGGCTAGTGTGCTTCGAGGATAGAGGCTTCTGCAGATACTACGTAGGTGTTAGGGAGAGCGTTAAGCCGTGTGAGTGGGCATACTTCTCCATAGAAACCCTAGAGATTCTCAAGCAACACGCAGGGCTAAGGGTTAATAGAGAGCCCGTTGAGAGATATATTAAGAGACGCAATCTACTAATGCCTAAATATGTTAGGAAGATAGCTTGGATACTAATGATAAAGGCTATGCCCAGAGAGGTTGCTAGATTCATACAATCAAGGTTTGAGGAGCTAAAAATTAGTGAGGCCGGATACGAGGATCTACTTAGTGAAGCAGACCAATACTACCCAGCATATCTAGGGAAGCTGTGGGAGGAGCTAGCGGGTGCTAGGGTGAAATAATTTTTCTATAAAGAGAGATATTTCCAGACTATTACGGCTGATTTAATTCCATAGGGGGAGTTATTATTATAGATCCTGAGGGTAATTTCTATTTCAACACTAATTAGTGTAATTGATATTAGCCCTCATTTAGCACTTTTATTAGTGATATTCCTAACCTCCTCAAGTATATTTCGCATGTTCTCATCATAGGATTTATATGGGTTGAGAATATTGTTGAAGATCTTCCTATGCATCTCAGGATCTATTCCCACCTTGCTCAGCTCCCGAGAGAATATATTCCAGAGGCTTTTCACATCATCCTCCGACAGCTTCCTCATAGGCTCTAGGGAGCTGTTTGTGGGTTCCACCACAAATTTATGATAGAAAACCTTCCACAAGGGCTGAAACGTTGAGCAGATTCTAGCGTGAAAGGAGTGTTGTCTCGCTAATGTGATTAAATTGAGGCTTGACAACAGGGCAAGCCTCGCCCTTTAGGGCGGGGTATGTTTTTATAGGGTTTTCATCTTGTTATTTAGTGGGGGTCGGGTCTCGGTGGGCAAATATGCTAGTAAGATGTCCGGCGGGGGGAATCTCCGAGGCGTGCCCGCCAGAGACTCCGACCCCCTAGAAGCATTCAAAAAGCAGATAGAGAGGAGGAAGAGGAGCAATAAGAGAACAGTTAGGTTGAGGCTATTCCCAAACAGATATGAACAAGAAACGCTATTCGATATTGGATTGGCATGTGCTAGGCTGTGGAACGAGCTTAACTATGAGAAGAGGCGGGCATTCTTCAACAGAGAGCTATCGCCTGGGAAGAGGGATGAGATCAACAAGAAATACTATCACAGATATAAAGATGTTCTCGGCGTTAATGCTGGCCAGGTCATTAATAAGAATGATGAGGCTTTGAACGCCTTCTTCGAGCTACTAAAGCATAAGAAACAAGAAAAAGGTAGGCTAATGCCGCATATTAGGAAGTTATCTCCACCAGGCTATTGGAAGGACAGGGATACAGGTGAGAAGAAGATACATAATATTGATTAGAAACGATAGGTATCGTGTTGAGCCTATCAGCGAGGACGAGGGATATATAGTCCTTGAAGACTTCGATCTGAGGATAAGATATGTTGGCAGGATCAGGTGGGAGGGTAAGCAGGGAAGGCTTGAAATAATATATGTTAATGGCAGGTGGTTCGCACACCTACCAATAGAGGTTGGTGTAGATCCACCAAAATCAAATCCAAAGGGCTATGTAAAGCCCATATACAATGCTGATGAGGGGAAAAAGAAGAAACAGAGGATCATAAATCCGAAGAGCATTAAGCAGAGGGATCCCATAGGGGATAGGGAGGCATTCATAGACATGGGTCTTAACAACCTATTCGCTGTGGTAACTACAGATGGATCAGTAATGCTGATTAAAGGCGGGTCTATTAAGTCTGAGTATTATTGGTGGAAGAGGGAGATAGCTACATATCAATCTGTAAGAGACATGCTAAGGAGGCTTGGCATATCAACATGGATATACTATCACGAGAAATATCTAGATGCTATGTATAAAAGGGATGAAAGGCTCAGGCATCTCTATATAACAGCAATTAGATTCCTAGCGGATGAGCTACATAGAAGAGGTGTTAGAAAGCTATACATCGGATACCCCATAATGCTATCACAAAACAATGGAAACGAGTATAGCACTAACATATGGTGGTTCAGGAAAATAGTTCTTTGGATAGTGGATGTATTCATGGAGTATGGCATAGATGTTGAGATAGTTCCTGAGGATTACACAAGCAGGGAGTGCTCAATATGTGGAATCAAACATAAAAACGGAAGAAAATATAGAGGACTCTATATATGCAAGAAGACAGGGAAGAAGATCAATGCAGATATCAATGCTGCGCTGAACATAGCGAGAAGACTAGGATACAGGGTAAGAGTATCGAGGAAGATAGAGAGCTACTTGGTAACACATGATGGTGTTAAGCCATTAAACCCTCACCAGGGGGCTAACACCCGAGACCCCAGCATAGAAACCCCGCCCCTTAAGGGCGGGGAGGGGTCATTAATGAAGGATGCTGAGTCTCTAGATGAAGAATGGAGAACCTCATCCCTCTAGATCTAGGAGGAGGTCTATTCCTTGCTTGCGGAAACTATGAATAATTCGGAATTGAAAACTACGTCCATTGGTTATGCGGGTATTACTTTATATCCCTGAGCGCTTCTTCTGCCGTCTTTACCTGTGTGTATGTCAATATATAGTCCTGCTTCTTATGCCCCGTGATCTTTGCCACTATCGATGGGCTCATGTTGTTTCTCAGCATGTGGGTTATCCTAGCATATCTCAAGCTATGGGTGTTTATCCCCAGCACCTTCTTAGCATAGACCTTAACCCTGAGGGTAGTGTTACCCCTCGATAGTGTTTCTCTACACACAGCTATGTCCTGGATTTTGAGCTCCTCAGGCAATACCATCAGCCTCTCATAGCCGTCTCTCCTCTTCCTAACCCTAACATATACCTCGCTGACCCTCGACCCGTTCCTGAGCTGGATCAAAAAGACGCAGGCGTAGCAATAGGAGGCGAAGGCCCTTCTAGCAAGATGCTCTTTGATCTTAGAAAGCAATAGCCTGTAAACCTGCCTATAGTCCAAACCGAGATCCCACGATCCGGGCAATATCTAACCCTAAGTAAAAATTTGGAGGTAAGGTTACACAGGGATATATTTATATGTTGCTGGGGTGATTATCTTTTGATGGCTCATGGCTGAGCACATAGCCTCTATAGGTGTGGATGTCATAGCATCTATCCTTACAGAGTATGCTAAGAAGATCGTTGATAAGGTTGTCAGGGGTGAGAGGCTGAGCGACTGGGAGGTGGGGTTTCTATTGATGGAGGCTATTAGAAGGACTTTAGAGGCTAGAATGGATTCCATAGAGAAGAGAATGGCTAGCCTCGAGGAGAGCCTAAAAACAAGGGTGGAGGCGCTTGAGAAGAGCCTATCAGAGAGAATGTCATCTATAGAGAAGAGGATGGAATATGTTGAGAAGAGGATAGAGGCTCTTGAGAGGAGGGTCGAGAGCCTGGAAGCTGATGTGAAGCAGATGAGGACGAGCATGGATAGTCTGAGAGATCTGATCATAGCAAGGCTAGTAGAGACACTAGCTAGAAAGAGCTAGAGGTCGTAGTTCCTTTTGTTGCTTCCTATAGTCTCTATGACACCCTCACCGCCCTAAAGGGGCGGGTTTTCTATACTGGGGTCTAGGGTGTTAGCCCTCTGGAGAGGGATTAATGGCTTTACACCATTATGTGTTATATAGTAAATCTCAATCTTCCTCGATATCCTTACCCTGTGTCCCAGCCTTCCCGCTATGTTTAGCGCTACATTAATATCTGCATTGATCTTCTTCCCAGTCTTCCTACAAATATACAGCCCTCTATATACCCTTCCCTCCTTGTGTTTTACTCCACATATTGAGCATTCCTTGCTTGTGTAATCCTCAGGGACTATCTCCACGTCTATACCATACTCCATGAATATATCCACGATCCAAAGAACTATCTTCCTATACCTCCATATGTTCGTGTTATACTCATTGCCATTATCCTGTGAAAGCATATATGGATAGCCTATGTATAGCTTCCTAACACCTCTTCTATACAGCTCATCTGCTAAAAACCTGTAGCTGTTATGTATAGATGCCTAAACCTCTCATCCCTCTTATAAATAGCATCTAAGTATTTCTCGTGGTAGTAGATCCATGTCAATATACCTACAATCTCCCAATCTCCTCAGCACATCCCTTATAGATTGATATGTAGCTATCTCCCTCTTCCACCAGTAGTACTCGGATTTGATCTTTTCGCCTTTGACGAGCAAAGCTGATCCGTCCGAGATTACTACAGCGAATAGGTTATTAAGACCCATATCAATGAATGCCTCCTTATCCCCTATGGGATCCCTCTGCTTGATAGATCTAGAGTTTATAACCCTACCCTTTTATCCCTGTAGTTAGGCTTTACATAGCCCTTTGGATTTGATTTAGGTGGCTTAACACCAACCTCTATTGGTATGTGTGCTTGCCACCTACCAGCCTCTATATGATCTCAAGCCTCTCCTGCTTACCATCCCACCTAATCCTACCAACATATTTTATTACTCTTAGGTCGAAGTCCTCGAGGACTAGATAGCCCCCCACCACCATTGGTAGGCTCAAGATAATATCTATCATTTCTGATCGTACGTGTACTCTCCTCTTCCCTGTATCTCTATCCTTCCAGTAGCCTGGTGGAGAAACCTTCCTAGTGTGAGGTGGTAGTTCACCTCGCTTCTTAAGCTTTAGGAGCTCGTAGAAAGCGTTCCAAGCCTCATCATTCTAATTAATAACCTGACCAGCATTAACACCAAGCATCTCCCTATACCTATTAATCTCATCCCTCTTCCCAGGCGATAGCTCTCTATTGAAGAATGCCCCCTCTTCTCATAATTAAGCTCGTTCCACAGACTAGCACATGCCAAGCCAATATCGAATAGCACCTCTTCCTCATATCTATTCGGGAATAGAGCTACTCTATTGGTTCTCCGCCTACTCCTTTTCCTCTTCTCTATCTGCTTTTTGAATGCTTCCAGGGGGTCTTCAGTGGGCACGCCTCGGGATCCCCCCGTCGGACATTCTACTAGCATATTTGCCTACTGAGACCCAACCCCTATGCACTATAAAGCATAGAAGCCTTAAAAACACCGCCCTGAAGGGCGAGGCTTGCCCTGTTGTCACAGGCTATGTGGGGCTCAGCCCTTTTCCGAGGCATCCTCATCAACCTCGATCTTTATCTTCTTCACGTGCTCCTCAATCTCTGGCGATATGAGTCTATGGAAACATATTAAAGTGGAGCTGTGGTCTGGGGTATCTGAATGGGTGGAGATCAAGGGCATAGTGGGGCTATGATGAAAAGTCGACCGGAGATCTAGGATGCTAGAGGTAGAGTTTTTAATACCAAGCCTTAAATCCCGAACCCCCATTGATATACGTGTGTTCTAAACGCAATGATGATTAGGGCTCTAAAGGTAAGGCCCCATATAAAGACGATCCATCATGAGACTATAAAAAGAATTGAAACCGATAGATATTATAGCTGAATAGAGGTCGTTATCTGACCTCCTCTCCCGCCTTCAGGTCGCCATCTTGATCGTCATTCCTTTCAGGCGGTTCATTGTTCCCCCATCTATTTGGGCTTATATCTGTCATTTGGAGGGCAGTGGGGGTGGCCAGAGCCTCCCCCATCTAAGAACAATATAACCAGAAAGCTAATAAGCATTAAAAAGCGAGGCTTTCAGTTGCCACCCCGACTGCCCCTCAGATGACAGATGTAAGGGGTTAGTTTATGGTTACATTTGTAATATCTAACGGTTATAAACCCTTATGTGATTATGCCTATTACAAGAGCTATTATGAATAGGATCATGACTATAGCCCCTGCAAAAGCTGCTTTATCCAATATTGGTGCCTCCTGTGTCTTCTCTTCCATCTCTGT